>OKDX01000015.1_pt1 | contig 74829 bp, 70 predicted proteins | sample 1613231 | NCBI WGS metagenome assembly OKDX01 (sample SAMN04436847, study PRJEB24849) | human gut metagenome | biome: human gut; feature: NICU; material: stool | host: Homo sapiens | place: USA: Saint Louis, MO | collected 2011-09-05
GTTTTCTTTCGTCGGAAATACAATTTGAGTGTACCATAAATGCCTTTTTATTTTTCTAACTTAATTTTACAATTCGCGAATTAAGAAAATATCTTTAAAAAAATCAGAAGAAAACTTCGTATACTTGAGCCATAGGTTGGTTGTGGAAAGTTTACTTCGAGGGAGGAGTGATGAAGTTAATGAAAAAGAAAATCGCTGTTTTATTGGCAACTTGTTTACTTGTACAACCATTTTTATCTGTTTCAGCGTGGGCGATTGAAGGGGAGCAACAAACAGAACGTACGCAGACACAGCCAAAAACAGCAGAAACCAGTACAAGTGAAGCAACAAAAGAAAGCAGCGCACATTCTATAGAACAGTCATCAATGACGGAATCTAGTGCTATCACAGAAAAAGTAACCACCTCTTCCACAGAAACAAAACCAAGCGAAGAGCAGAAGCAAATCACCTTGACCTTTGAAACAACGGATCAAGCTTTGTTTCTAAATGATGCCAAAAGTTATCAAGTGGTAAAAGAAAAAAATCAGCCACTTCGGACAGAAGAATTACCAAAATGGGCGAATAGTGAGGAAAATGCGACTTTCGTTGGCTGGTCTTACCAAGGAAAAACATATACAAATGAAGAACTTCTTCAATTAGAGTTTTCAGAAGATACACAACTTACGGCTGTCTTTAAACAGAAACTGACACGCATGGCCAGAGCTGTTTCAATTGATCAGTCCATTGCGGACACAATTGCTCCTGCAGATAAAACAAAAGTGATTGTTGTGCCAAGTCCTGCAGGAGATGGAGCAGCGTACAAAGAATATGCATCGACAGAGGCTGGCTTGAAAGAAGCCTTGTTTGATTTGTATCAACAGGGGAACAATGGCGATTTCACTCTTTATATAGGAAACAATATTACGACGAGTGCGGCGACCACCGCTAAAGTGATTCCTGACACCGTTACGGCAAGTAATATGACCTTTTACGCCTTGCAAGGTAAGGTCAATCATTTAGTGATTACTGGAAACAGCGCGGATCCGATTAGTATGGATCAAACGGCGCCAACGGGTTCTAAGACGTTAGGATTTAATCAAAATATCTCTTTTGGCTCAAACATCACTTTGAGAAATCTAAACTATACAGGTACGAATATGTATTTAAATGGTTACAGTTTGAACTTGAATGGCGGCTCTAGTGGAAACGGTCTGACCGTATACGGTGGAACGGATACAGGAGATGTTTCAGGAAACCCAACTTTAACAGTAAATAGTACAGGTACAGGGACATGGAATTTCTATGGCGGAAACCAAAATGGTGGTAATTTAGCTGGAAATCCTACGATTGTTATTAACAATACACGGAGCGGACTAAATACATTAAGTGGGGGCGCCAATATTGGGACAGTGACTGGGAATACTTCATTGGTTGTCAATGATTCTGGTGGCAGAATTGCTTCAATTTATGGGGGCGGTTATGGGACCAACGCAACCAACACAGCGAATGTTACTGGTAACGTCTCAACAAAGGTTGCGATTACGAATGCTGCTACAGGTTTCCAATTAAGTACGTATTATGGCGGTGTTCAATACGGAAATATTGGTGGAAAAGTAACAAACGATATTTCTGGATATGGCCGTTGGTATACAGCGGGTCAACGTTTTATTGGTGGCTCTTCCCGCGGCGATATAGGAACGAATCGTGCGACTGATGGAATTACTACAAATTTAAATACACAGTTGTATAGTGCGGGTCGTGCAGATTTTGAAGGAGGCAACCAATATTCTGGAACGATCATCGGAGATATTACGAATGTGGTTACAGCAAGAACGAATTCCGCTGGTGGTATTAATGATTTTAACGGCGGTGCTGGTAACAATGTTTCGAAATTTAACAAGAGTCAAATTGGGGCCTCAAATGAAGCAACGTATGATGCTTATACACCACAACAAAGAGCAGAATTAGCCAAATCAGCAGCAGCTTTTAAAGTTTTTGGAAATATTTCTTCTAAATTAGTCAGCGGTTCGTTTAATAATGGTGCAATTTACTCAACTGCAGCTGGCCGCGGCGGTTATATCGAAGGAAATACAACAATTGAAGTGGGAACAGCGAATGGTGATGGGTCCTTAGGTGGCGATGGTATGGCTTATTCAGGCGCAAAACCGACAAGCTTAGATTATTCAACGACCAATAAAAGTCGTGGTAATAATTCAGGTTGGGATATTGTTGGTGGCGGCGGCTATCCTGCTAGTAATGATACTTGGGATATCTATATAAAAGGAGATACTAAGACTGTTTTAAATAATACCATTGCTCGCTGGACATATGGTGGCTCTTTTTCAGGTGTCGTTGAAGGCAATACTTCTAACACATTGAATGGCGGGATTGCTGACACATTAGAAGGAACAGGCTATCAAGCAGCTCGAGTTTATGGAAACGGTCAAACAATCGTTAATAATGGTCAAGTCGATTGGTTTCTTTCAGGCGGTGGCTGGAATGATGCCAAAAATGTTGGGAATGTCGGTGTAACGGTTTATGAAGGAGTAATTAATGCTTCGATGGGTGCTTCTTATGGAGCAAGCGGTGGCCATACAATTACTGGTAATTCAGACAATCGTATCTACGGAGGAAATTTCTCAGGAACTCCTCGGACAGGCGCGAACGGTTTTTCAGGTGGGATTACCAATGCGGGCTCACTTCTTGGAAATGCCAAACTCTTAATTGATTTAAGAAATTACAACGGAGAGTTTAAGTTGCCTGGTAATACCTACATTACTGGTGGTCGGCCCTATGGTCAAAATACGACACTAGGAACGGATGAATCAAACACAATTACTTTAAATATTTTCACTAAAACAGGTGTGGAATCTCTAAATGGGGCCAGCATTTACGGTGATGGTGGAACCAATGCTGCGTATACCAAGAACGGCAAGATTACAATGAATATTCAAGCAGCGGGTTCTAGTATTGGAAATTTATATGCGACACAGTATTCCAATATCAGTGGCGGAAAAATCTTACGTGATGTTACCGCAAATGTTCAAGGTGCAGTTAGTATTAACGGTTTATCCGGTGGTTCATCAACAGATAATTTCACTAATGCAATTGTGAATGCTAGTTCAAATAAAGTGGCCTTTAACTTTGGGACTAACGTTGACGGCACCAATAACTATCAAACAGAACCACTAAATGCGACAGGCTTAGGCGTTGTCAACTTTACGGAATTAAATGTCACCAATGGCATTAAATTAATGGCTAATGGTGGGAACATCAAAAATGGCGTTTCTGCTACTGCCGCGAATCATAGTACGACTTACAATGAATTCGGATCAATTCATCTATCTAAAAACGCTGGAATTGGGATCACTAACACAGCCAATTTAATTTCAGCTAGCAAATTAACGGTTCAGGATCATGCAACATTAGAAACAATTCCTGGTACAGGTAAAGTAAACATTGCGGATTTTGAAGCTGTCGATCCAACAAAAGATGAACTTTTATGGATTAAACCAACGACAGATACAACTGCTTTGGTGGATAGCACAGGGACTTGGTTTGGAAATGTCAAAGCCTATCAGGTCTTGACGATTAATCCAACGGTCAATAATGCTACAAAACTTACGCCAACAACGTTTCATGGGATTGAAAAAGCGACTGGAAAAACATTTATTGGCGATAACGATGTGACCAAGGGCGCCAATGGCTATGGAATAGCAATTCCTGGCTCTATCATCGATTACGAAGTGGAAACGCCTGGAATTGTGGCAGGTGCAGGTACTATTTCTCATGATGTAAAAGAGGTCAAAGCCGGCAATGCGCCATTAACCTTACAAGCGTGGGGCACCGAAGTAGCTGGACAAAAAGTTCAAAAAGGACGTTTGATGATTCCGACCTCAAGTGCTTTAACACCAACCCTAAGCTTCCTTCCTGACGAAGTAACAGGTTCTTGGTTGCACCAAGGAACGGTTAAATCTAGTGAAGTTGGGAGCGCGATAGAGCAAATTCCAGAGCAGAAAGATACCACCCCGCTTTCATGGAAAGCGACGAATATGAACTACAGTTATCAGATGAAAGTTCAATTTTCAAATAAAGTGGAACTTTCGGGGCAATCGGTGATTGTCACAGAAGATGAGGCAGCGCAACTAACGACTGTCGATAAAGTAATAGAAATGCTTGGTGCAAAAGGTCGGCCGTTTTTCAAGACCTCATTAAAAGAGACGGATTTACCACAAATTCAAGCACCGTTAGCAGAAAAAACTGTATCGCGAACACATGATATTCAATTAGAAGCAGGGACGTCAGGGGATAATTTGCAAAACAAAACGGTTCATTTAGTTGTTGTGAAAAATGAAAGTGTCCTTGCCAAAGATCGTTCGTTTGCCTTGTATGCGACAAGTGCGCATTTGAAATTAAAAGAAGCAAATGGCTTAACGAATTCAGACGAGTTGGCACAATGGACACAAGCAACGGTGATTTTCGCAGATGGTCGGGCCAATCAAACACCAAGTCTTGATTCCGCAACCTTCCAAGCCATTCAGCAAGCGAAACCAGAAGAATTAGCCAAAACGGTGCCAGCCAATTATCAATTTACAGAAGCTGGTGAAACGTTAAATAAAAAAGTCAATGTGTCTATTTCAGGTGAATTAACGTTAGAAAAAGTACCTAAAACAATTGATTTTGGCAAACAAAAAATTTCTGCCAAGCCAGAAGTTTACTGGCCAACTCTTTCAGATGATTTAGTCGTTCAAGACACACGCGGGACAGAAAGTACGCCTTGGAAACTGAATGTTCAGGTAACGAATCCCTTAACGAACGGCACAGATCAATTGGAAGATTTGTCATTGGTTACAGACAAAGGAGAATTTTTACTCAATAAGGGAGATACGGTTGTTACAGAAAATGAAGGCTCCGGTTCAGGTAGTTATACAATTAACCAAGGTTGGGGTGCGGCAAACCAACGGGGACTTAAACTATCTGTGCCAGTCGAGAAACAAAAAGTTGGCGAATTCAAAGGGACATTGTCATGGTCATTAGTCATGGCACCATAACAAGGAGGAGAGAAGTGAGATGAAAAAATACCTTTTGCTTAGTTGTTTTTTAGGTCTTTTCAGCTTCTGTCATTCAGACACTGCGTTTGGGGAAGCAGCTTATGAAAATAGTGGTGTTGTCTCCTTTTATGGAACGTATGAATATCCCACAGAAGAGTCGACAACAGCGACTAGTAATTCTTCCACAACGACCGAACCCACCAAGCCAGCTGACGGAGGCGCTTCATCCGTCCTTTCTTCTGGCGTATATGAGTCGCGACAAGGAAGATTACCAGCGACAGGTACCACCAATCAAGCACCATTTATTTATTTGGGAATCAGCCTTATCACTATAGGCATATTATTTATTAAAAGGAGAAGAGAAGATGAAAAAAACAGTATTAGCAGTAGTAGGGATTGTAGGATTTAGCGGTGTCCTAGCGACACAACAAGCATTTGCGGAAGACATTAACGTGAACTATACAAGTAATGGCGCCATTACATTTGAACCAGATACAGATCCAACGAAGCCAGTTAACCCAACCAATCCAGATGAAAAAGTTGAACCAGAAGATCCAACTGACCCAACTGGACCAAAACCAGGGACTGCAGGCCCCTTATCAATTGACTATGCTTCAAGCTTTCAATTTGGCGCCCAAAAAATCACTTCCGATACGAAAGATTATTACGCACAAATTCAAACATTTAAAGATGGAACAACAGGTCCCAACTATGTTCAGGTAACGGATAAACGTGGGACACAAGAAGGCTGGACGTTAAGCGCTGTACAAAATGCGCAATTCAAAACAGCCCAAAATGAAGAATTAGTGGGGGCCGCTTTATCGATTGCCAATGCAGGTGTGACATCGATTGTTGATGCCGCATACGCGCCAACACCAACAGCAGCACATACCTTTGTTCCTGGAACAGAAGTAGAATTAGTCAAAGCAGAAGATGGCAAAGGAATGGGGACTTGGGTCTATCGTTTTGGGAAAGATGCGACAGAAGGTGCTACTGCCGTGAAATTAAATGTCCCAGGTAAAGCGATTAAATTAGCAAAAGAATATCGTACGACCTTAACATGGACATTGAAATCTGTACCAACGAATGTTGGAGGCTAAGTAAATGAAAAAAACAGTCGTCTACTCCTTGTTATTCGGAACAATGTTGCTTGGCGCCACTGTTCCTGCTGAAGCGGCGACGGTCGTTTTTGATAGCGAACAGTCGATTGTTTTTACCCCAAGCACAGATGGGACGGATCCAGTAAATCCAGAAAATCCCGATCCAGAAAAACCAGTTCGACCAGTCGATCCAACGAATCCTGATGGACCTAATCCAGGCACACCTGGGCCACTTTCCATCGATTATGCCTCAAGTTTGGATTTTGGGAGTAATGAGATATCGAATAAGGATCAAACGTATTTTGCCAGAGCGCAAACCTATAAAAATCCAGATGGTTCAGCAAGTGAATTGGCAACTGCTAATTATGTACAAGTAAGTGATTTACGGGGAACCAATGCTGGCTGGGTTTTAAAAGTGAAACAAAATGGTCAATTTCGTAATGCAGAAACATTACACAAAGAATTAACAGGCGCCACCGTCGCCTTTACTGAGCCCAGTGTTCGCTCAAATGCGACGGACGTATTGCCGCCAACTGCTACCGCAAACATTCAATTAGATGCTGCGGGCGCAGAAACTGTTGTCATGCAAGCCCCAGAAAAGACCGGCGCCGGAACGTGGATCACGCTGTGGGGGCAAGCAGAAAAAGTGACCGAAAAAAATCAACAAGGACAGCAAGTAAATGCCACAATCACACGGGCAATCTCACTAACTGTTCCTGGGAAAACCCCTAAGGATGCAGTACAATATAAAACAACATTGACTTGGCTACTTTCAGATGTACCAGTAAATAATGGAGGGAAATAAATGAAAAAGACAAAAGTAATGACATTGATGGCAACCACAACTTTAGGCGCATTGGCACTTGTACCAATGAGTGCATTAGCAGTTGACGGTGGTGAATACCAAACAAACGGAGCGATTCAATTTGCACCAAATACGAACCCAACGAATCCAGTTGATCCGACGAATCCAGATCCGGATAAACCAATTACGCCAGTTGATCCAACTGATCCGACAGGACCTAAGCCAGGGACAGCAGGTCCGTTATCCATTGACTATGCATCTAGTTTATCTTTTGGGGAACAAACGATTACCTCAAAAAATATGACCTACTATGCAGAAACACAAAAATACAAAGATAATGCTGGTGCCGACCAAGAAGGCCCGAACTTTGTTCAAGTCTCAGATAATCGTGGGACTGAAACAGGTTGGACGCTAAAAGTAAAACAAAATGGTCAATTCAAAACTGAAGCCAACCAAGAACTAACAGCGGCCAAAGTAACTTTAAGCAACGGACGCGTGGTTTCAGCTTCACAATCTGCAAAACCAACGACAGCGCCAGCTACGATTGAATTAAACCCAACTGGGGCTGAATCAGTGGTCATGGCTGCTGGCGATAAAGAAGGTGCGGGTACGTACTTAATGAGCTGGGGCGATAGTGTAGATACCGCTAAAACAAGTATTTCCTTAGAAGTACCTGGTTCAACCACAAAATATGCGAAAAAATACACGACAACTTTTACTTGGACTTTGACAGATACACCTGCTAACACAGGAAACTAAGAACGACAGCATACACGCAAGATCGGGATATAAGTCAAAAATTTTTGGCTTATCTTTCGGTCTTTTGGTGCTTATAATACAACAAAGAATGACAGACATAGGAGAATGAATATGAACAGATGGAAAGTATATGCAACGGTAATCGCTTGTATGTTATTTGGCTGGATTGGCGTGGAGGCGCACGCTTCTGAATTTAATTTTGCGGTCACACCAACAATTCCCGAAAATCAAGTGGATAAATCAAAAACCTACTTTGACTTAAAAATGGCGCCTGGTGCCAAACAAACCGTAGAAATTCAGTTACGCAATGATACAGATGAAGACATTACCATTGAAAACACGGTGAACTCAGCGACAACGAATTTAAATGGCGTAGTAGAATATGGCCAAAACGGGATCAAACCTGACAAAACTTTACGCTTTAACTTAAAAGATTATGTGGAAGCACCGAAAGAAATCATCTTGCCGAAGCATTCCCAAAAGACCTTACCTTTAACCATCACAATGCCTAAAGATTCTTTTGATGGCGTGATGGCTGGCGGTATAACACTCAAAGAGAAAAAGAAAGAAACCACGACTTCTGCGGATCAATCAAAAGGGTTAGCTATTAATAATGAATACTCCTATGTTGTGGCTATTATTCTTCAGCAAAATGAGACAAAGGTTCAACCAGATTTAAAATTACTGGGGGTTAAACCAGGCCAAGTCAACGCGCGAAACGTCATCAATGTTTCTTTACAAAACCCACAAGCGGCCTATTTAAACCAATTACATTTAATCAACACTGTTTCAAAAGGAGGCGAAACGCTTTACCAATCCGATACTGAGGATATGCAAGTGGCGCCAAACTCTAACTTTAGTTACCCAATTTCTTTAAAAGGGGAACGATTAACGCCAGGGAAATATGTCTTGAAATCAACGGCCTATGGTGTAAAAGATGAAAAGGGCACCTATCAAGTCAAAGGCGCCAATGGTGAAGAACGGTACCTGTACAAATGGGAATTTACAAAAGAATTTACTATTTCTGGGGACGTCGCTAAAGAATTAAATGAAAAAGACGTAACCATTAAAGGAACCAATTGGTGGTTGTATCTACTGATTGCATTAATCATTCTAGCGCTGCTCTTATTGATTTTCTTCTTGTATCGTAAAAAGAAAAAAGAGGAAGAACAACAATCTGAGTAATAAAAAGGGCTATCTATTGACAAAAAGGGTTTTCCTTGTAAAAGTAAAGGTACTTTTACAAGGAATTGCTTCCCATAAAGTAGAGGTAGAGAGAGTGAGAAGCCATGAGAAAAAAGTATCTTTTTTTATTTAGTTCTTTGCTAATTTTTACGGCTGTCGAAATAGAACCAATTCAAACATTGGCGACACCTATTTATAATCCCTTAGAACCAACGGAAGAAATTCAACCAAAACCAGAATCAATCACCCCTCAGGAAAAGTCAGAACCGGAACAACCTGCGCCGACCCCTCCGGAAGATCAAAAAACTACGGTTCCTTCTGAAGAAAAAAAGCCTTCACCCAAGAAAAAAGACAAACCTGTGGAGAAACCGGCAATGTCAAAAGAAAAAAAGAAACAAACAAAAGAAACAACGGCTCATCCCTTACAAGTGAATAAAGACTTTGTCTTTCCTAACGGACTTGGTGCAGGCGGCGATGAAGAATCTGAAAGCTATTTAGCAGCGGTTGGGTACTTTCTTTCAGGAAATGGATTGTATGGGAAAAAAATGGATGTGAGAGAAGTCTATGATATTGATGATGTTTTTAAATAAAGTGGATAAAAGAAAAATCGCCTTATTTCAGTTACTGGAAAATGCACCGATGTTAACAGAGTCAAAAGAAACCGTAATGCAGGAGTTAGAATTATCTGAATTTATCGTGAACAAAACGGTCGCTGAATTAAATGCCGATTTTATTGAATTTGGTTTATCAGAGGATTTTCAAATTGTGAGCGATGGTATTTTCTTAACTCTTAATGAATCAGGAACGGAAACTTCCGCTACTTTGATTGATTGCTATATTAAAGAGTCGTTACGTTTTGCTATGTTTCAAGATTTCTTTTTTCAGCGTTTTGATTCTGTGAATGAGTTTGCTTTAGAACACTTTGTTAGTCACACATTGGCTTATAAGGAGTTCAAGGAATTAAAGAAAATGCTGGAAAATTATCAAATTACAATTAATAAAGAATTTCACTTGGTGGGAAATGAAACCAATTTACGCGAAGTAACAACACTGGTTTTTTTACAATTATACCAACGTGATTTTTCATTGTACGGTAAAAAAGTTTTAGAGCAGATTCGGAACTTTGAGCTATTTTTTTCTGAGAAGGTTCATCTTAATCAGCGTGCGGGCTATGCACAAGCTAAATGTTTTCATTTTTTGGCGGTTTCTTTAGTACGAACGCAGCAACAGTTTTATGTAGAGAAAAAAGTAGATTCGCAAGTGTTAAAACAATTAGCCGGTGACAATCAGCAGAATGTTTTCGATTGGTTAGAGAGTCTTCAAATCCCAGAACCACAACGAACAAACGAAGGCAATTATTTACTCTTATTTTTAATTGCTGAAGAGTGGCTTCAAGTAGCTTCAGCAGCACTTTGCCAAAGATTTGCAGAAATTCAACAATTGAATCGTGACTTGTTAAGCTATTTAAAAATACAATTTCAGCTTTCTGAGGAAGTCCTGCAAGGTTTTGAACAAAAAGTAACAATCGTACATTTTAAATTGTTCCATTTTCCAATAGAAGCAAACTATAGTTATCGCAAAATGGATATAACCTACTTTGCAGAAACGTATACAGAGTATTTTTCTGCTAGTCGACAATTTATTCAAGAACAAAAAACGAATCCCGCTGTTTGGGATGCCAGACAGTTTTTATTTTATCGGTATCTGTTGTTAATGGTGGATGCGTTACCATTGAAAAAAGTTTTGGCTCCGATTACATTGTGTGTCGACTTTTCCTTTGGTGAAGCCTATAATCGTATGATACAAAAAAATATTGAAAAAATTACGGAATGGAATATCATTTTCAAAGCACATGTAGATGAAAGTGTACAATTAATTTTATCGGATATTCATTTTGTCGATTGGCCTGAGATTACTCAAATTATTTGGCTAGCGCCACCACGTCCTGTTGATTGGTCGCATTTTATTAAAACGCTGAGTGCACTAAGACCGCACTCGGGAGAAGAGAACAAGAAATCATCGTAGACTAGACGGTGATTTCTTGTTCTTTTAGAATATAAAAATTAAAAATAATAAAAAAGTTGAAACTTTTTATGCTTGTGATTCGTCTATATAAGTGTACAGGAAAGGAGGTTCCAGAAATCGATGGTTTTCGATGGTTGGAAAAGAAAAAAACAAATTCGCGCGTTAGAAACGCTTGTTGATACCAAATATGAAAAAATGTATCGCATTGCCTTTAACTATACACATTCGAAAGAAGATACCTTGGATGTGATTCAAGAAAGCTTTGAAAAGGCACTGAAGGCCATCCAAAAAGGACCCGATATTAATGATTTTGACGCGTGGTTCTTTCGAATTCTGCTTTCTGTAGCGACAGATTATTGGCGTAAAAAGAAACGAGAAGCTGTTCATATTGAAAAAGATGAACATGTGTTAGCCCTTTTAAATAATCCCCAACGCAGTTTTTTAGAAATTGAAGAAATTATTAATCAATTAGATAGTCCCAATCGTGAAATTATTCTATTAAAATTTTTTGAAGGATTTACGCTAAAAGAAATCGCCTTGATCCTGGATATTAACGAAAACACGATTAAAACGAAGATGTACCGCAGTTTGAATGAACTCCGAAGTCTATTGAATTAGTAAAAGAAAGGAAGCGAAAAAATAATGGAAGATTTTGTAAAAAGTGTTGTTAAAAACTTTTCAAAAGAATACCGCCAACAACCGTTGCCAACGGATCTACAAGCGGAAGTCAAAGCGCGTTTTCATAAAGAGAAAAAGCGGTACACTTGGCTTCGTTTTAGAAACCGCTCACTGCAAAGTAGTTTAGTGGTGGCTTGTGGCTTTGTCTTATCAGTCAATTTGTTTCCAGGTTTTAGTGAAGCAGCCCGCAACATTCCTGTGTTAGATAAAATTGTTCAATTAGTCACCATCAAAACGTTGACAGCGAAAAAACAGGAAAGTGAAGTAAACATCGATGTCCCTAAAATCCAAACATCCCAAGAATCTTCAGTAGCCGACACGCTCAACAAAAAATACTTGAAAGAAGCCCAAACAGAATTTCAACAAGTCAAAGGGCAATTGTTTGATGGTTCTCGTGTTTCAGTCACTGGAGATTATGAAAAAGTCGTGGACGACCGTCGCTTCCTAGTGGTCAAACGAACCTTCACAGAAATTAAAGGCAGCTCTGCGACGACAACAAAATATGACAACATCGATAAACGAGCCAATGTTGTCGTTTCACTCCCCTTAATTTTTAAAAATGATTTTTACATTGATGTCATTAGTAGTGAAATTAAACAACAAATATCAGACCAAATGAAGAACGATAGCAATAAAATATACTGGTCCGAAAAAGAGGATGCCCCCAGTGATGTTCAACCCTTCAAAAAAATTAAAAAGGACCAACCTTTCTATATCAATGAAAAACACCAATTAGTGATTGTGTTTCCTCAAGGAGAGATTGCGCCTTACTATATGGGCACCCCTGAATTTGTGATTCCTAATCAAGTCATTGAGAATGAATTGGCAGCGCCTAATTATTTAAAATAAACTCAGCAAAAAACACGCGACAGTTTTAAGAAATGTCGCGTGTTTTTTACTGACCTAACCAAGTCAGTTGCGGTTTTACTGAGAGAAGCGTACACTAGAATTAAGCATAACAAGAAAGGGCGAATGGCAATGGAAAAATCAGAAAAAATTAGTATTTTACAAGATGTGGTTAAAATTAAATCTGTAAATGGAAACGAAGAAGAAGTGGCAATCTATTTACAAAATCTTTTGAAGAAATATGAGATCCCTTCTGAACTTGTTTCTTATGCACCAAATCGTAGTAGTTTGGTTGCTTATTTAGGTGAAAACCGAGAAAAAGTCTTAGGGTTTAGTGGCCACATGGACGTGGTTTCTGAAGGGGACGAAAGTCAATGGACTTTCCCGCCATTTGCGGCCCATATTGAACGAAATAAATTGTATGGCCGTGGCGCAACGGACATGAAAAGCGGCTTAGTCGCAATGGTTTTAGCAATGATTGAATTAAAAGAAAAGGAAGTTCCATTAAATGGAGCGGTTAAATTTTTAGGTACAGTTGGTGAAGAAGTCGGTGAGCTAGGTGCTGGCCAATTAACTGAAAAAGGCTATGCGGATGATTTAAGTGCCTTAGTCATTGGAGAACCAACCAATTATAACTTGATGTATGCGCACATGGGTTCAATTAACTATTCTGTTGTGTCACACGGAAAAGAAGCCCACAGTTCGATGCCGGAAGAAGGCATTAATGCAATTAATAATTTGAACGAATTTATTACAGAAGCAAACCAACAAATGGCGGAAGTCACAGCAAACTATGAAAATCCTGAATTAGGTCGAACGATTCACAATGTAACCGTCATTAAAGGTGGCACACAAGTGAACAGTATTCCAGGTCAAGCAGCCTTGCAAGGGAATATCCGTTCAATTCCAGAATTCAGCAACGACCAAGTCATTGCATTATTACAAAAAATTGTCGATGAATTGAACAAAAAAGAAAAACATCAGTTAGAATTAACGATTGATTACAATAAAATTCCTGTAAAAGCTGAGAAAGATTCTGCATTAATTCAAGCCATTCAAGCCCAATTTGATCAACCATTACCATTAGTGACAAGCGCTGGGACCACAGACTTAGCTGAATTTACTAAATCAGACAATACATTTGATTGCGTTGTCTTTGGACCAGGTGTGACCACTACTGCACACCAAGTCGACGAATATGTCGAAATTGATAATTATTTAGATATGATTGATAAGTATCAAGCGATAGCAAAAAGTTATTTAAATTAAAAAAATGTCGCGCCTGAATCATAAAAATCAGGTGCGACATTTTTTATAAGGTTTATTCCACCACAGTCCATTCATTTAAGGTTTTGCCGTTCTCATCAACTAGCTCTAACCAGCTGTTTGTTCCAGCAAAATAGAGAAACAAGCCGACTTCATTAACGCTTTTTAAGACGATATCTTCCGTTGTGACAAAGTCTTTAAATTGGCCCTTGCGTTCATCACGAAGTTTTTCACCAAATCTAGCGGAGAAACCGACAGACCCGTCTTTATTTAAAGGGGCTTCTGGCATCATTGTCGCGCCAGCTTTAATAAGCATTTCATTGCGCTTTTGCCAAAAAACAGTTGCTTTGCTTTGTCGAGTATCAATATAAAAAGGAATTTGGCTAACTTCTTTTGTCCATTTGTGGCGTGCTTTGGCTGGTCTGGCTTTCTTCGGCGCCGGTTTTTTAAACAGAGAGTAGCCAAAACGTTCCAAGATAAAGGTGACTGTTTCTTTATAGTTAGTCACTGTCGCTACCGCACTTTTCGGAATTTTGACTGTCGTTGGGGTTGCTTCCAATGTTAAACCACTTTCTTTCGCATCATCTAGGAAAGCTTGCGCTAAATAGGCAAGTTCTGTGTCCCAAGTCGGTTTCAATAAAATCGAGTGATCAAAAGAAACTTCTTTATATGTAGCTTTTTCTTCAGCAAGTCCTAAAGCAACTAGTTGGTTATCTCTTAGCAAGAAAAGAATCGCTGCCTCTTTTTTCGGTAATTTAGTTGTTTGTTCAATGATTAAGTGGGCCTGATCGGCTAAATCAATGAGTGTCTTTGTTTTTTTTTAGATCAACGGTTAAATGTAAGTCCATGAAGTCTGCTCCTTTATCGTTAGTTTCTTCATTGTATCATGAAACAGCGTCTTCGTCTTTTAACGAGTCAGCGACCTTACAATATTGTTTGAAACAAAAAGAAGCTTTCGTGGTATACTTACTCACATACATAATTTTTAATGAGGAAAGTAGAGGAACAAGAATGAAAACACTGGGCAATATTTTATGGTTCATCTTTGGCGGCTTTTTTGGTGGCTTATCTTGGCTATTCGCAGGCGTGATTTGGTGTATTACAATTATCGGTATTCCGATTGGTTTACAATGTTTTAAATTAGCGGGGTTGAGCTTTTGGCCGTTTAAAAAGCGAGTCGTGTATAGTGATAGCGGCGTATCTTTGGTGGTAAATATTATTTGGCTGATTATCAGTGGACTACCATTAGCAATTGGGCATTGTATTAGTGGCTTGTTGCTTTGTCTGACAATCATCGGTATTCCGTTTGGGCAACAATCCTTTAAATTGGCGAAATTAGCGTTAATGCCGTTTGGGGCCCGTGTTGTTTCAACAAATGATTTTTATTTTGAATAGTCAGAGGTTTCTCATTGACAAATAAAACGAAACAGCGTATTCTGTAAATGTAACAAATAACGTTACATTTAGTTTGGAGTGATTAGACATGGCCATGTCAACGAAATTAAGTGTTGCGATTCATATTTTAAGTTTGATTGAAACAGGTCCTCAAGAACAAGTGACTTCTGAATACATTGCTTCGAGCGTGAATACGAATCCAGTCGTTGTTCGACGACTAATGAGTCAGTTAAAAAAAGCCGGCTTGATTCATTCCATGCGTGGAGCCAATAAAAATACCTTATTAAAGAAACCAGAAGAGATCTCACTGTATGAAATTTATACAGCGGTTGAATTGGAACGAGATATTTTCAATATCCATCAAAATCCTAATCCAAACTGTTCCGTTGGGGCAAATATCCAATCGGTACTAGAAACTGAATTTACTAAAGTGCAACAAAAAATGGAAGAAGAATTGAAAAGCATCACCTTAGCAGATGTGATTCATGAAATAGAAGTTAAGAGAGATAAGTAATCTCTCTACTTTTAAAGTATTAAATGTAACTATTTTAGTTCTATTTAAAAATGAAAGGATGATTTACATGAAAGTAGCAGTATTAGGAGCAACAGGAAAAGAAGGACAATTACTTTTAGCAGAAGCTAAACGTCGCGGGATGGACGTGACAGCCATCGTTCGTAATGCCTCAAAAATAACAGATGGCACACCGACCATTGAAAAAGATGTTTATCAATTAACAACAGAAGATATTCAAGCGTTTGATGTATTAATTAGTGCCTTAGGATTCCCTGATGTGCAAGATTTCCCCAAATCTACCAAACATTTGATTGAGATTTTAACCAATCAAAAAACGCGCTTGTTTGTCGTTGGGGGCGCTGGAACCTTGTATGTGGACCCAGAACACACAACTCAATTAAAAGATACACCATCATTCCCAGCAGAAATTCAGCCATTAGCTTCGGCGATGGGCGAAGCTTTAAACTTATTGAAAGAAGCTCAAAACATCCACTGGACCTATATTAGTCCTGCAGCCATGTTTGATGCTGAAGGTCCTGCGACAGGCCATTATGAAGTCGCTGGCGAAGAATTAACAACCAATAGTCAAGGTGACAGCTACATTAGTTACGCAGACTACGCCGTTGCCATGTTAGATGAAGTGGAAAGTAATGCACACCCAAATCAACGAATTAGTGTGTATCAATAAAAGAAACAAGAAAAATGGGGCCTCCGTTAAAACAACGGAGGCCCCATTTTCTTGTTTGATTAATTATTGCTAATGTATTTACTGTTTGGGTGCTCGGTATCCTGCTGCTTCTGCTTCTTCAACAGTAGAGAACCAAGCTACTGGATTCGTAGTTCTATTATAATATCTACTTCCAGGTACATGATAAATTCCATTACGTGACCCTTTAATTAAGGCGTTACCGCTTGGTGCTTCCGCAGCAGCAGTCTCGACTTCCGCCGGCGCCTGTGCGGCTTGTTGCGCCTCTGCTTCAGCTTGCGCTTTTGCTGCCGCTTCGGCTTGTTCTTTTTGCGCTTTTTCAGCGGCTAGTTTCTGAGCTTCTGCTTCTTTTCGTTGTTTTTCTTTGTGGGCATCTAATTGAGTTTTAACAACGGCTACCCGTTTTGTTAAAGCTTGATTTGGGGAGTTTAAAGCGTCAATTTGTTTGATCGCTTCATTATAGTAATAAGCTTCATTAGTTGGTTCTTGTTCAGCTTTTTCAACAGCGGCAGTTGCACTGGCGACTAATTGTTCATTTTTTTCTTTTTCAGCGATAGCGGTTTGAACAGTCGTTAACCGTTGTTGAAATCCTTCTTTGCCAACTGGGGCAGCAGCTACTAATTTTTCAGCTGCTTGATAATCGCTTTTACTTTTAGATTTTTCAGCAGTTGTAACTGCTTCATCAACAGGTACTGCTTCTTTGATTTTTTCAAGGCGATCATTGTATTCCTCGTATTCTTGACTTAATGAAGATACTAAGGTTGCGGCTTCATCATAGTTTTTCTGAGAAGGTTGTTTTTCAGCGTAAGCTAAGGCTTTTTCTGTTTTGGCCAATTCTTGCTCAGAATCTGTGATGCTCGCAATAAATTCTTTTGATGGTGTGACTTCGACTGATTTTTCAACTTTGGTATCTTTCTTCTCAGCCACAAAGGTGATTTTTTGCGTTTTTTCATCGGACAGTTTTACTTTGTAAGCAAACGTTTTGTCTTTCGTTTTTACTTCCTTGCCATTGGCCGTTAGTTTGCTGTTGCCGTCGTATTCGCCTTTGATGGTGGCTGAGCCATTGGCATCGGTTTCAATACTCTCTGCATCAAGTGAAAGCGTTGGGGAAGAATCTGTCGTGGCAACCCCACCAATAAATAGAGCGGCACTTGCTAATGCGGCATAGCCATATTGTTTTTTCGGTTGTTTCTTAATTAATGCTTTGATAGTCAGTCCCCCGCTGACAAGTAACCCTAATAGACCCAAAAGTCCTAATACTACACTCATTCATTTCTCTCCTTTCGATATAACGTTATTATACAATGTATTGTGAGAAAATGAACATTTTTTTCGTAATAATTAATAAATTTCCTGATAAAAAAATTATTTCCTGAAGCTCAAATTCTTTTGTAAAAATTTTGTTGTGCTAAAATGGAAAGTGAGTTTAACTACGTATGTTATTAGAGAAGGGGAAATCAATGAAAGCAGAAATCATTGCAGTCGGAACAGAATTATTACTGGGACAAGTAGTGAATACCAACGCCACCTTTTTATCAGAAGAGTTAGCTGCGCTAGGCATCGATGTTTACTATCAGACCGTTGTTGGCGATAACGGCGGCCGCTTAGAAACGCTACTAACAGAAGCAGAACAAAGAAGTGATTTAATTGTCCTTTGTGGAGGGCTAGGACCTACAGAAGACGATTTAACCAAGCAAGTTGTCGCACAACATCTCCATAAATCATTAGTAGAAGATCAAGAAGGATTGAACCGCTTGCACCAGTTTTTCCAACAGTCTAAGCGGCCAATGACGGAAAATAATCTACGACAAGTGTTAGCCATTGAAGGTGGACAAGTTCTTCAAAACCCGACAGGATTAGCGGTTGGTTCTTTCGTAACAGAAGGCACAACAAGCTATTTGCTCTTACCAGGACCACCCAATGAATTAATTCCGATGTTCCAACAAGCGGCACGACCTTTATTGATTGATGCGTTTCCACAAGAAGAACAATTGATTTCAAGAGTCTTGCGTTTTTATGGGATTGGTGAATCACAGCTGGTGACCGAGATTCAATCGTTGATTGCGCACCAAACGAATCCAACCATTGCGCCTTATGCTAAGCCTAATGAAGTGACACTTCGTTTAACAGTTAAAACAAAAGACTTAGTAGCTGGCGAAGAATTATTAACAGCGACGGAAGAAAAGGTTTTAGCTAAAGTGGGAGACTATTTTTATGGGTATGGGGATGACAATAGTTTAGCCAAGGTAACAGTGGATTTGTTATTACAAAACGGACAAACCGTCACGGCTGCTGAGAGCCTCACTGCTGGCCTATTCCAAAGTACACTGGGGGAAATTGCGGGTGCTTCGAAGATTTTTAAGGGAGGCTTCGTGACGTATTCGCAAGAAACAAAAGAGAACTTTTTAGGAATTTCTCATGAACTTTTAGAAGAACATGGCACGGTAAGTGAAGCGTGTGCCAAAGAAATGGCAGAGAAAGCGCGTCAGTTAGCTAAATCTAACTATGGTTTATCATTTACTGGGGTCGCTGGTGACCCACTCGAAGGTCAACCGACAGGCACTGTTTGGATTGGGCTGGCGGAAGAAGGCCAACCAACCGTTGCAGAATGTTTCCATTTTAACCGTGACCGAAATTATATTAGACAGAGTGCGGTTATGCGAGGATTAGATCTTTTGCGGCGCCGAATCATTAATAAAAAATAAATATGCGAATGTTTGTTCGGTTTTTTCTTGCTTTTTTGGTACAAAAGAGATATGATAGACCTACTAACAGGAAATGAAAAATAAGTTTATATAAATTAAAGGAGGATTATCCATTGGCAGATGATCGTAAAGTGGCTTTAGATGCCGCACTGAAAAAAATTGAAAAGAACTTTGGGAAAGGTTCTATTATGAAATTAGGCGAAAAAGCTGATCAAAAAATTTCAACTATCCCTAGTGGTTCTTTAGCGTTAGATGTTGCATTGGGCGTAGGTGGGTATCCACGTGGCCGAATTATTGAAGTATATGGTCCTGAGAGTTCAGGTAAAACAACTGTTTCTTTACACGCAATTGCAGAAGTGCAACGAAATGGTGGAACAGCCGCTTTTATCGATGCTGAGCATGCATTGGATCCTCAATATGCGGAGAAACTAGGCGTTAACATCGATGAATTACTTTTATCTCAACCAGATACGGGCGAGCAAGGCTTAGAGATTGCCGATGCCTTAGTTTCAAGTGGTGCGATTGACATCGTTGTCATCGACTCGGTTGCTGCGTTAGTTCCTCGTGCAGAGATTGATGGTGAGATGGGAGCGAGCCATGTCGGCTTACAAGCTCGACTAATGTCTCAAGCACTACGTAAATTATCAGGCTCAATTAATAAGACAAAAACAATTGCTATTTTCATTAACCAAATTCGTGAAAAAGTTGGCGTGATGTTCGGAAATCCTGAAACAACTCCTGGTGGACGTGCATTGAAATTCTACGCAACGGTTCGTCTAGAAGTCCGTCGTGCAGAACAGTTAAAACAAGGAACAGACATCGTCGGTAACCGCACAAAAATTAAAGTCGTTAAAAACAAAGTGGCGCCACCATTTAAAGTGGCAGAAGTTGATATCATGTATGGCCAAGGTATTTCCCAAGAAGGCGAATTACTAGATATGGCTGTGGAAAAAGACCTTATCAGTAAAAGTGGTGCTTGGTATGGCTACAAAGAAGAACGAATTGGCCAAGGCCGTGAAAATGCCAAACAATACATGGCGGATCATCCTGAAATGATGGCAGAAGTGTCTAAATTGGTCCGTGATGCATACGGCATCGGTGACGGTTCAACCATTACAGAAGAAGCAGAAGGTCAAGAAGAATTACCCTTAGATGAATAAATAACAAGTGAATACGACTCGTTAAGAAGAAAGACAACACTTACTGAACAGGACAGGTGTTGTCTTTTTTTGTTTAGAACTAAATTGTTAAATAGACTGTTGTCCATGTCCGAGCCCATCCACATCAAGCAGCTTAGTCAAACAGCAGACTATGCGGCATTTGTTCTAAAATTTAAACAATTCGTGACGGCGGAAACCTAAAAATGTGACGTTGTCTAATATTTGCTGCCCTTTCCAAAAGAAAGGGCTTTTTTAAGTTGACACCTTTCGCGACAAACATTAGAATAAAATTGTGTGTATGCACAAATATGCAAGTAGGCATATTGATAATTGATTTTAGTTTATCAAAAAACTACAAGATATGAATTAACAAAAAGATAGTATGGAGGTGGAAATATGGTTTTAAATATTCTCCTCGCTATCGTCGGTTTGATTGTCGGTCTTGGTTTAGGATTTGTTATTGCAAAGTCACGTCATGATAAAGCAATAAATGGTGCAAAAATTTCAGCGTCGAGTATTCTCGAGAACGCTCGGAAAGAATCAGAAACACTGAAAAAAGAAGCATTGCTAGAAGCTAAGGAAGAGAACCAGAAGTATCGTTCAGAAATTGAAAGTGAGTTGAAAGAAAGCAGATTAGAACTTAAATCTCAAGAAAATCGTTTAATTCAACGGGAACAAACGTTGGATCGTAAAGATGACTCTCTTGAAAAACGTGAAGGCTCACTGGAAGAAAAAGAAGAGAAACTTGGTGCTAGACAGCAATTAATTGATGAGCGAGAAAAAGAAGTAGAAAACTTAATTAATCAGCAACATCAAGAATTAGAACGAATTGCTTCCCTTTCAAAAGAAGAAGCAAAATCGATTATTATGAAGTCAACAGAAGAAGAGTTGAATCATGAACTAACCTTGATGGTCAAGGAGTCAGAACAACGTGCCAAAGAAGAATCTGATCGCAAAGCGAAGAACTTGCTTTCCCTAGCAATTCAACGTTGCGCCGCCGATTCTGTTTCTGAAACAACTGTTTCCGTGGTCACTTTACCAAATGATGAGATGAAAGGTCGCATTATTGGTCGTGAAGGACGTAATATTCGTACATTGGAAACATTAACAGGGATTGACTTAATCATTGATGATACGCCAGAAGCGGTTGTGTTATCCGGATTTGATCCAATCAGACGAGAAATCGCTCGAATGACCTTGGAAAAATTAATCCAAGATGGTCGGATTCATCCCGCTCGTATCGAAGAAATGGTAGAAAAATCACGTAAAGAAATGGATGAACGGATTCGTGAATACGGAGAACAAGCAGCCTTTGAAGTAGGTGCTCATACGTTACATCCTGATTTAATTAAAATTTTAGGCCGTTTACGTTTCAGAACAAGTTATGGTCAAAATGTCTTGAACCACTCAATCGAAGTAGCAAAACTGGCTGGCGTTTTAGCCGCCGAATTAGGCGAAGATGTTCAATTAGCCAAACGTGCAGGTTTACTACATGATATTGGGAAAGCATTGGATCATGAAATTGAAGGTTCTCACGTTGAGATTGGCGCAGAATTAGCTGCGAAATATAAAGAAAATTCAGTAGTTATTAATGCCATTGCCTCGCATCATGGTGATGTGGAAGCAACCTCAGTTATTTCTGTTTTAGTGGCAGCCGCAGATGCGTTATCTGCAGCCCGTCCAGGTGCACGTAGTGAATCGTTAGAAAACTACATTCGCCGCTTAGAAAACTTAGAAAATATTTCTAATAGTTTTGAAGGCGTTGATTCAAGTTTTGCTGTTCAAGCAGGACGTGAAGTTCGTGTCATGGTGAAACCAGAAGAAATTTCTGATTTAGAATCTGTTCGTTTAGTTCGAGACATTCGGAAGAAAATTGAAGATGACTTGGATTATCCAGGACATATCAAAGTAACGGTTATCCGTGAAACACGTGCCGTTGACTATGCGAAATAAAATAAAAAGCGAATAAGTATCGCGTGTAGTGTCTCAACGAACAATTGCAAGGATTGTTCGTTGAGACACTTTTTTTAATCTTTTAAAACCAAAACTTTCTTTTCAAAGCGAAAACAACTATAATAAACAAGAGATGTTAAAAAGAGAAGAGGAACCTTTTTGCGTATATTATTTATAGGAGATGTTGTCGGTTCTTTAGGAAGAGAAGCCTTAGCAACGTATGTCCCTAAATTAAAGAAAAAATATCGTCCACAAGTGACCATTGCCAATGGTGAAAATGCGGCATCTGGTCGGGGGATTACTGGCAAGATTTATAAGAAATTTTTGCAAGATGGTGTCGATGTTGTTACGATGGGTAACCACACGTGGGACAACAAGGATATCTTTGAATTCATTGATGATGCGAAGAAAATGGTTCGTCCAGCGAACTTTCCAGAAGATGTGCCTGGTCAAGGAATGGTTTTTGTGAAAGTCAATCAATTGGAACTAGCGGTGATTAATTTACAGGCCCGCACATTTATGGTGCCATTGGAAGATCCTTTCAAGAAAGCCGCCGAGCTAGTGGCTATCGCTCGCAAACGGACACCGCTCATTTTTGTGGATTTTCATGGCGAAACGACAAGCGAAAAACAAGCCATGAGCTGGTTTTTAGATGGCCAAGTTTCAGCCGTTGTTGGAACACATACGCATGTTCAAACAAATGACGCTCGGATTTTACCGAAAGGGACAGCCTTCTTAAGTGATGTCGGTATGACCGGACCTTATGATGGGATTCTAGGAATGAAGCGTGAACCGATTATTGAGAAGTTTATGACAGCATTGCCGAAGCGCTTTGAGGTAGTCGAAACAGGGCGGACAATTTTATCTGCCTGTATTTTAGAGATTGATGACCAAACGGGCCAAGCGAAGATGATTGAGCCGATTCAGATTAGTGAAGATCGCCCGTTTCAAGAATAATAGAAGAAAAGTTAATCTCGGATCATTAAGAGGTTAACTTTTTCTGCTCTTATAGAAAAAGTGCCGGTGAAAGATGAAGGTGAAAAAAATGGAGCCGTTGAATTTAGATGCACAAAGTAATAAAGAATTAGAAAAATTGTTACATTTAATTGGACAAGATGAAGTCATTCAGCGCTACCAAGCGATTGAAGAAAAGGTAAAGAAAAACAAAAAGCTGACAGAATTAGTGGAAGAAATTAAAGCTGCGCAAAAAGATGCGGTTCAATTTGCTCACTATGGCAAACCAACTGCTGAAAAAGAAGCCATTCAACGAGCTGATGCGAAAACAAAAGAATTTGATGAGCACCCACTCGTTGTAGCCTACCGCGAACAACTGATCGAAGCCAATGACTTAGTCCAACATGTCACGGCGCTCATTCAATACCGCGTGAACGAAGAGCTAGAGAAGGAAGGGAATTAAATGCCACAAAAGACAAAAAATACACCCATGATGGAACAATATTTGTCCATTAAGGCCCAATACAAGGATGCGTTTTTATTTTATCGCTTAGGTGATTTTTATGAGTTATTTTATGAAGATGCTATCAATGCGGCGCAAATCTTAGAATTGACGTTAACCAGTCGTAACCGCAATGCGGATGATCCGATTCCTATGTGTGGCGTTCCTTATCATGCCGCACAAGGCTATATTGATACGTTGATTGAGCAAGGCTATAAAGTAGCGATTTGTGAGCAAGTGGAAGATCCAAAGACTACCAAGGGCATGGTCAAACGAGAAGTGGTCCAGTTGGTAACGCCAGGAACGGTGATGAATAGTAAAGGCTTGGAAGCCAAAGACAATAATTACTTAACCGCTGTGCTAACAGATGGTAATCAGTTCGGTTTTGCCTATGTAGATTTGAGTACAGGCGAATTAAAAACAGCAGTCTTGGCTGATGAAGAGGGCGTTTTGAACGAAGCTTCTGCGTTGCAAACAAAAGAAATGGTCCTAGGTTCAGGGATTCCTGAATCGTTAAAAGAGAACTTAAGTTTACGTTTAAATATCATCTTTTCGACACAAGAAACGGTGGAAGAAAATGCCGAGTTTAGTTTTTTAACCAATGAACTGATTAATCCATTAGAAATTGAAATTACAGGCAAATTATTATCTTATTTATCCGTTACCCAAAAGCGGAGCTTGTCCCATATTCAGAAAGCTGTGGAATATCAGCCAGATTATTTCTTGAAAATGGATCATTATTCTAAATTCAATTTAGAATTGAGTCAGTCGATTCGAACAGGACAGAAAAAAGGGACTCTATTGTGGCTATTAGATGAAACGAAAACAGCTATGGGCGGCCGTTTATTAAAACAATGGTTGGATCGTCCGCTGATTCAGGAACGTCAAATTAAGATGCGTCAAGAAATGGTGCAATCCTTATTAAATGCCTATTTTGAACGCTTGGATTTGCAAGCAGCATTGACGAACGTTTATGATTTAGAGCGGTTAGCAGGACGCGTGGCATTCGGCAGTGTGAATGGGCGTGATTTAATTCAATTACGGACCTCTTTAGAACAAGTACCAACGATTCGACAGTTAATTGTCGGGATCAATCAAGGGGAATGGGATGATTTGTTAGTCGACTTAAACCCCGTTGAAGATTTAGTGGCATTGATTGCGACGGCGATTAATGAAGAAGCCCCTTTACAAATTACTGAAGGAAACGTTATTAAGGACGGCTATAACGACCAATTAGATGAATACCGTGATGCCATGCGCAATGGTAAGCAATGGTTAGCGGAGTTAGAAGCGAAAGAACGCCAAGAAACAGGGATTAAAAACTTGAAGATTGGCTACAATCGGGTCTTTGGTTATTTCATTGAAATTACTAAGTCAAATTTAGCGAATTTAGAAGAAGGAAAATACGAGCGTAAGCAAACATTAGCTAATGCGGAGCGCTTTATTACGCCCGAACTAAAAGAATTAGAGCGTTTAATCTTAGAAGCCGAAGAAAAATCAGTTGAACTAGAATATCAATTGTTCTTGGCCGTGAGAGAACAAGTGAAAACGAACATTGATCGATTGCAAACACTGGCTAAAACCATTAGTGCGGTTGATGTTTTACAATCTTTTGCAACAATTAGTGAACGGTATCAATACGTTCGACCAACGTTAAGAAGTAACACGAAAAATTTGGCGATTGTCGAAGGACGACACCCAGTCGTGGAAAAAGTTTTAGGGCATCAAGAATACATTCCAAACAGTATCCGCATGAACCCAGAAACAGATATTCTCTTGATTACTGGACCAAACATGTCAGGGAAAAGTACCTACATGCGTCAATTGGCTTTGACGGTGGTCATGGCGCAAATTGGCTGTTTTGTACCAGCGGAAAGTGCTGAAATGCCAATTTTCGATCAAATTTTTACACGGATTGGGGCCTCTGATGATCTAATTGCAGGGCAAAGTACCTTTATGGTAGAAATGATGGAAGCCAACCAAGCACTGCGGCACGCCACGCCTAACAGCCTAATTTTATTTGATGAATTAGGACGCGGCACGGCAACCTATGATGGAATGGCGCTAGCGCAAGCCATCATTGAATATATCCATCGTGAAGTACAAGCTAAAACGCTATTCTCTACACATTATCATGAACTAACTGTTCTAGATGAAACCTTAAAAGGCTTGAAGAATATTCACGTGGGCGCTGTCGAAAAAGATGGCGAAGTGGTCTTTCTTCATAAAATGATGGAAGGACCTGCTGATAAGAGCTATGGGATACATGTTGCTAAAATCGCTGGTTTACCAAGCCCGCTTTTAGAACGAGCAGCCACCATTTTATCCGCTTTAGAAGCGGAAGAAACAACGATTCCAAGTTCAGTTCATCATGAAGAAGTTTCAGAAGTCCATGAAGAAACCGAGCAACTTTCATTATTTAAAGAAGTTTCAACAGAAGAATTAAGTGTCATTGACACATTGAAGAAAATGAATCTATTAGAAATGACACCACTAGATGCGTTAAACATGCTTCATCAATTGCAAAAACGTATCTAATTAGGAACCGAACCGGTTAGGAGGTCGTGAAATGGGGAAAATTCAAGAACTATCCGAACAACTAGCCAACCAGATTGCTGCTGGTGAAGTTGTTGAACGTCCCGCTTCTGTCGTCAAAGAATTGGTGGAAAATGCACTGGATGCAGGAAGCACCCAAATTGATATTTTTATTGAAGAAGCTGGCTTGAAAACCATTCAAATTATTGATAATGGTGAAGGAATTGCCAAAGAAGATGTACTGAATGCCTTCAAACGCCATGCCACAAGCAAAATTCATACAAGAGATGATTTGTTCCGAATTCGCAGCTTGGGGTTCCGAGGCGAAGCCTTACCAAGTATTGCCTCAGTTTCTGAAATGATTGTCGAAACTGCCACAGCTGAGGAAGAAGAAGGCAGCTATGTGATTCTAAAAGGGGGCAAGGTCGAAGAAAACCGACCAGCAGCCCTCCGTAAAGGCACAAAAATGACCGTTTCTAATTTATTTTATAATACGCCCGCTCGTTTGAAATACGTCAAAACGATCCAAACGGAATTGGCCAATATTGGTGACATTGTCAATCGTCTGGCGTTAAGCCACCCTAAAGTCGCTTTTCGCTTAGTTCATGACGGCCACAAAATGATGAGTACAACAGGCAATGGTGATTTAAAACAAACGATTGCGGGGATTTATGGCATTAGCACCGCAAAGAAAATGTTGAAAATTGAAGGAAAAGACCTTGATTTTACTTTGACAGGGTATGTCTCATTGCCAGAAGTCACACGGGCCAGCCGCAACTATTTATCAACGATTATCAATGGTCGTTATATTAAAAATTTCGCGTTAAATAAAGCAATTGTAGCCGGCTATGGTTCGAAACTAATGGTGGGGCGTTTTCCAATTGCTGTGTTAGAAATTGAAATGGATCCGCTGTTAGTTGATGTCAATGTCCATCCTACTAAGCAAGAAGTTCGTTTAAGTAAAGAAAAAGATTTAATGGCATTAATTGAACAGGCGATTCAAGAAGTGTTGAGCCAAGAACAGTTGATTCCCAATGCGGCAGACAATTTGCGTTTTAAAAAGAAACTACCGCCAGAACCTAAAGCCGAACAAATGGAAATTCCTTTATCGACTGAACAACCTGCGGTAAAACAACGACCGGGCAGCTTAAGCTATAATCCCGCAACGGGTCGCTTCTATGCGGAACATGCGACAGACGAAACACCAGCCTCAAGCGCCCCTGAAGCTGTCAACCAGACAGAAAGAGCAGTGGACCCAATGGACGATCCATTTGCGCCGCCAGTGCCAGAATCAACGAGTGTAGCGGAAGAAACGTCAGCTTACGAAACCTCTTCGGCAGCTGCTGATTCCGCAAATCATTGGGAAACAGCTAGTAATGAGCAACAGATAATAGCCGAAGAAACGAAAATAACTGAAGTATCTGATTCAGAACCTTCTCTGCGTTCATCAGAGGCTGCTGACGAGGTTTTCCAAGAAGAAATGAAACTTCACCCAGAATTCGATGCCAATAGCGCTGCGAGTCAAAGAGAACTGAAACAAGCCCTGAACAAGTTGGAAGAAGAACGACCGACAGAACGTTTTCCTGAGCTAGAATACTTCGGTCAAATGCACGGAACTTATTTATTCGCACAAAGCAAAGATGGCCTGTTTATTATCGACCAACACGCTGCCCAAGAACGAATTAAATACGAGTACTTCCGTGAAAAAATTGGCGAAGTCAGTGATGATTTACAAGAACTATTGGTACCAATCGTTATTGATTATCCAAATAGCGATGCCTTGAAAATTAAAGAGCAGAAAGAAACCCTTGCGGAAGTCGGCATCCATTTGGAAGACTTTGGACAAAATAGTTTCATTGTGCGGGCGCACCCAACTTGGTATCCTGCAGGCGAAGAGGAAAGCATTGTTCGCGAGATGATTGACATGTTGCTAACAACTGGCTCGGTCAGCGTGAAAAAATTCCGTGAAGCAACTGCCATTATGATGAGCTGTAAGCGATCCATCAAAGCCAATCATTACCTCAATGAGCAACAAGCACGCGTGCTATTAAAAGATTTAGCCTTGTGCGAAAATCCGTTTAATTGTCCGCATGGACGTCCGGTGCTGATTCATTTTACGAATTCAGATATGGAACGAATGTTTAAACGCATTCAGGACCCCCATTAAAAAGAAACGAGGCGTCATCATTTTATGCAAATTATTTTAGCATCCCAATCTCCTCGCCGTCAGGAGTTATTAAAGCGTGTGGTCCCAACTTTTACGATTGCACCAGCCGATATCGATGAAACTGTTGGCAAAGACGGCTTACCAGCAGAATATGTGGCGCAAATGGCTGCCCAAAAAGCAGCGGCTATAGCAGAACAATCCCCCGAAGCACTAGTCATTGGCTGCGATACAATTGTGGCATTGGCGGGAGAAATCCTCGGCAAACCCACTTCTCGGGAAGACGGTTATCGCATGTTGCGCCTCCTAAGTGGCAAAACACATGACGTGTATACAAGTGTGACGTTGAAACAAGGGAAAAAGAGCGCTCCGCGACAGTTCATTCAACCGTGACGTTTTATCCACTGACAGACACGGAAATCCATGCGTACTTAGACACCGCAGAATATGCCGACAAAGCAGGCGCTTATGGTATCCAAGGACAAGGAGCATTACTAATTGAAGCAATCGCTGGCGATTATTACGCCATTATGGGTTTACCAATTGCCAAAGTAGCCCGACTACTAAAAGAATTCAACTAATAAAAGACAGTCCTTTTCATTCGTCAAAAAGAGAAAGGACTGTCTTTTACTATGCAAACTATTAGGTGCCTGTTTGGCAAACGTGGTATCATTGAACCCAATAAATTGAACAGAAGAAAAGGAGTGGACAGAATGACAAAACCAACAGAAGAAGAATTAAAACAAACCTTGACGGATCTTCAATATGCCGTCACACAAGAAAACGCAACAGAACGCCCTTTTTCAGGAGAATATGATGACTTTTACCAAGACGGAATCTATGTAGACATTGTTAGTGGCGAGCCGTTGTTTAGCTCCCTGGACAAATACGATGCTGGTTGTGGCTGGCCATCCTTTACCAAACCAATTGAAAAACGTGGCGTCAAAGAAAAAGCTGATTTTAGTCACGGCATGCACCGAGTAGAAGTTCGCAGTCAAGAAGCGGATTCACATTTAGGGCATGTTTTCACTGATGGCCCACTCCAAGAAGGCGGCTTACGTTATTGCATTAATGCGGCAGCTTTGAGATTTGTGCCAGTGGCAGATTTAGAAAAGGAAGGCTATGGCGAGTACCTTTCTTTATTCAAATAATCCTCATTTTTTAGACAAATACGATAAAATAGTTAGAAGAAAGCGACTTTTGATGAATATCTTGTATGAAATACAGAAAATCTCTTGATTTATTTGGCTAGGACTACTATTATTTTAGAAGGAAAGTATTGTTCAGTTTTAACGAATTGGCTGAAATAGAAAGTGGAGGTTCTAATGTCGAAACATTATTTTGATCCAAGATTGAAAATCTTTTCTTTGAACTCTAATCGTCCCTTAGCAGAAAAAATTGCGGATGCTGTGGGTGTGGAGCTAGGAAAGTGCTCTGTAACACAATTTAGTGATGGCGAAATTCAAGTGAATATTGAAGAAAGTATTCGTGGTGCACATGTTTACGTCATTCAATCAACAAGTAGCCCTGTTAACGATAACTTAATGGAACTATTAATCATGATTGATGCGTTAAAACGTGCGAGTGCTAAAACAATTAACGTGGTTATGCCTTATTATGGGTATGCACGTCAAGACCGTAAAGCACGTGCCCGGGAACCAATCACTGCTAAACTTGTTGCAAACATGATTGAAAAAGCTGGTGCAACAAGAATGTTGACATTGGACTTACATGCGGTCCAAATTCAAGGATTCTTTGATATTCCAGTGGATCATTTGATGGGTGCACCATTAATTGCCGATTACTTCATCGAACACGGCATTCAAGGCGATGACGTCGTTGTTGTTTCCCCTGATCATGGTGGTGTAACGCGTGCGCGTAAATTGGCAGAATTCTTAAAAGCACCAATTGCGATCATTGACAAACGTCGTCCAAAAGCGAACGTAGCAGAAGTAATGAATATCATTGGTCATGTGGAAGGCAAAACATGTGTCTTAATTGATGACATGATTGACACAGCGGGGACAATTTCTCTTGCTGCAAACGCATTGAAAGAAGCCGGAGCAAAAGACGTTTACGCTTCTTGTACACATCCCGTTTTATCAGGACCAGCCTTACAACGTATTGAAGATTCAGCAATTGAACGCTTAGTTGTAACAGACTCTATTTACCTATCTGATGATCGTAAAATTGCTAAAATTGACGAAGTCAGCGTTGGTGAATTAATCGGAGATGCGATTAAACGTATCCACGAAAACAAACCAGTTAGTCCGTTATTTGAAACAAAAAATAAATAATTATAAAACCCGCCCACATCATTTTTCTGATGTGGGCGGGTTTTTTGTGTATTATAAATTATTTAATAGCAAATGAATCGCAAGAGGATACGTGAGATTGTTATTACAGAAATAATAGGTAGAGGCTAAAACCCAGCCCATTCCACAATAAAAAAGCATGGAAATTGATGGTAATAGTCCATGGCTAAGACCAAAAAAAAGACCAGAAAAAAATATTTTACATAAGACACTTCGAGAGGTGTTTTTTATAAAAAATAAGTTCATAAAAATGCCACGAGTCAGGAGTTCTTCTATTATAGGTGAAAAGAGTCTAGTATGAAGGGCCATTAAAACAGGTGCTACATTTCGGACTTCATTAATATAATGTTGATTTTCTGGAGTAGGAATGCGTGAGAAAAGTAAATTTAGAATAATAGAAAATAAGAACATGCCAATAGCTAGTAATAGACTTTTAAAGATAGCTTGCTTTTTTTTCTTTACTATTTTTTTATAGAAAACTGACAGCACGATAATAATAATTAAAGATAGTACACTATCAAAGATAATCAAGGCTTTTTCGTTATTTTTTATAGCTATTAAGCTCATTCCAGTTAATGCTTCTATGCTGGGTAGGGCTGTCAAAAAAGTGAACAGGAGATAAAGAAGTGTTTTTTTCTTTGTAGATAATTTTGTCTCGATACTATAACAACCACCTTTCCTATTTTATCAGAATGATATGTTTACAAATTGAACTACTAATCAAGGAATAAAAAGGAAATGAAAAAATGATGCTTCCTCTATTGTGAGTTTTATTATAATTAGATAAAATATAGATGTCAAAAAGATTAAAAGGTTGGAGCTTTAAAAATATTGGAAAGGAGTATACAAATGAAAAAGATAACTGAACGACCAATTGTCAAAATCTTAATTAAGATTTTGATGTTTGCCCTATGTTTTTATGCGGGGATAAAATTCGTTGATTTCATTTTTCCGTTAGTAGGATTTAAACAATAAGCAAAAGAAATGAACGTGGAGACAAGCACAAAGGACCGTGAACTTCGTTGCTAATAGTAAAGTATTGGTCCTTGGAAACTAAAAAGCTGTTAAAATGACAATAAAAAATAACCGTCAACTTTGATCAAGTACGGTTATTTTTAATTAATCCAAAAAGTCACCGTCTTAAACGGCTCTACATCAGAGAGGTATGTTGAAGCATATCTCTCTTTTCATTTTCATTATAGCACATTTTCCCGAAAAGCACGAATAAATTTAGCGTTAATCCGTGCAATCCTAAAAGCTGTTAAAGAGGAGAAAAACCTCTGGGCTTTTTCTCTTTGCCTATAGTCTGTTTAGCCCGCTTTTTTGTTAAAATTTATCGTAAACTTCAATTACTGAGGTGCTATTCAGCTCAGACTTACTTATCTTAATTACTTCATGGGATTCAGTTAAAGATTTCGATTGGCTCTTTCGTGGCTGATTTATTAACGATAATAAAGATTGTGGAACGTACTTTTTGTTATTCTCTTTACATGTTAACGCCACAATCATTTTGCCTGAACGAATTGCTTTTTCATACTGTAAATTATAAAATTTTCCTCCATCGCATATTCGTACACCTGGAGAAATAAGCATTTCTAATAGAGGAATTACTTGTAATTTTTGGCCTGTGGTTCCATCATCTTTAGGTTTAATCCCGCGCAGTGAAACTTTATTATTTTTTAAAGCTCTGTAAAATTGAGTAGCCTTAAAACGAAATTTACAGCTCCCTTGTTTATCTATTTGATAATAGTCAACTCCGCATAAATGCATAAAATTCCCAGCTTCAAATTGAACGTTCATTTCTAACAATTTCTTTGTTTTCCGATGTTGATATGTATAAGTGAACATATGATTATTGAAGTTGGTGTCATAAATTAAGAACGCCTTTCTAATTGTGTCAAAATCTTTTTTCTCAATCATTAGTTTCTCCTATAAATAAAGAAGCCAAGCTTAGCTTGCCTTCTTTAAACTTCAAATATAATTCAGGTTTTTCTGTTGCTCACCAACTATTGGCTCTACGTCCAATTCTATATCGAGTTTTTCTGTTGCTCGCCAACTATCGGCTATTACTTCCGATTTCAGTATTGAGTTATTATGATGCCTGATCATCAAGAAACATCTACTTGTTTCTAATAAAAGTCTACCACAGAACCACGTTCAACTCAATCCTTTTTAATCTAATAATGGAGTGTAATGACAATAAAAAAAAACCGTCTACTTTGACCGGTACGGTTATTTTTAATTAATCCAAAAGGTCACCGTCTCAAACGGCTCTACACTAGAGAGGTATGTTGACGCAGCTCTCTTTTCATCTACATTCTAGCATAGATACAATGTAGATGAAAAGAGGTGCCTACTGCTAAAGGTTCGTGTCATTCTTTAGCGATTGAGCAGTGCATCAACGCTTAGTTCAGTCATTTCAGAGACTTGCATGTCGGCTCCGATTAAGGGTTGGCTGGCCGACAAGCCGACGGCATAGATGCCCGCGGCTTTCAAGCCGTCAATGCCTGATTGTGCATCCTCAAAGCCAATGGCGTTTTGCGGTAGCACGCCAATACTGTCAGCGGCGGCTAAAAAGATTTCAGGATCGGGTTTGCCTTTGCTTAAGGAGTCGGGATCGACAATTGTGGCGAAGTATGCGCGCACGCCTAATTTTTCCAAAATCAGGGGCGCATTTTTTGACGCCGAAGCCACGGCACAGGGGATGTGTTGTGCTTGAGCTTGCTGTAGCAATGGCACGACACCAGGTAAAACATCTTCTGTTGTTAAATGTTCTAATAATTGAACGTAGTGGTCATTTTTTTGCTGAGCTAAGGCTTCTTTTTCTGCTGGAGTAAACGCATTTTCACGGTGGCCATGGGCTAAAATGCGGTCCAAGGAATCCATCCGACTAATGCCTTTTAATGTTTCGTTGAAGGTTTCGTCAATGGAAATGCCTAGCGAATCGGCCAACGCTTTCCAAGCTTGATAATGAAATTTGGCGGTGTCAGTAATGACACCATCCAAATCAAAAATAAATCCAATCGTCATTGTGGTTCGCTCCTTTATTGATAATGTACTTCTTTTGGTCGTTCGGCGGTTAACGGAATCAACGCGCCCTGAACCAATAATTGTGTGTCTTTATCTGCTGTAATCGTGACACTGGTTTGTGTTAATGAAAATTGATACGTCACGCCTTGATGAATAAACTGGAACGCCAGCGCTTGCCAATGTTCAGGTAAGTTTGGACAAATTGATAACTCGTTCTGGCGCGTGTCAACGCCTGCATACGTCGCTAAAGTAACGTGGATCGTCGCAGCCATGACCCCTGTATGAATCCCTTCAGCGGTCGTGCCACCTTGAATGTCACGATAATCGGAATACAACGCTTCTTGATAAAGTTGCCAAGATAGCTCATGGAATTGCGCCATTTCTGCCAATTGGGCATGAACAATTCGTGACAAAGTCGAACCATGAGACGTCCGTTTTAGATAATATAAAAGATTTTTTTCCAAATAATCCGCAGGCAATTGATACCCTAAATCTTCTAAAATTTGATCCACCCGAGTTTTGTCTAAGTTGTAGAACAACATTAACGTGTCGGCTTGTTTCGCCACTTTGTAATCATCGGGGGATTCTCCTTCGGCTTTTAAAATTCGATCCATGCGGTAAATATTGCCGTATTTCTCTTTCATCGCCGCCCAGTCAATCTCTTTTAAGCCGAAATACCCTTCATATTGCGCAATAATGCCGTCAGAATTAACTTCAATTTCCAGTGAATTTTGAATTTGCTGCATGCGGGCTAGATCAGCCGAAGAGGTCTGCGTTTTGGCAAAAAGTTGTGCCTGTTCTTCCTCAGAGAAAAGTGCCAAAATGTTGGTTAATTCTTCGAATAGCCAAACCACCATCAAATTCGTATAGGCGTTGTTTTTCAAGCCGCTTTCCGCTTGGTCTGGATAGCCCTCGTGAAACTCATCAGGTCCCATCACTTTATCAATAAAGAACCGTCCTGTTGCGTCATCTAACGTCGCAGCGCTGTTCCAAAATTGAGCGATTTCTAACAACATTTCGCCGCCATATTGTTTCATAAATTCATGATCCTGTGTACTATGCCAATACAACCAAGCATTGTAAGCAATCGCTAGGGACACATGCCGTTGCAGAATACTATGATCCTCGCCCCAATGTCCATTCAACGGATTTAAGTGAAGCTTTTGCGTGGTTTCACGCCCATCACGTCCTGATTGCCACGGATACATTGCGCCACGATACTGGCTGGCCGCCGCATTTTCCTTCGCCTTCTCTAATCGGTGGTAGCGATACAGCAACAATTGTTTCGCTGTGTCAGGATAATGTTGAATATAAAAAGGTAAAATAAAAATTTCATCCCAAAAAATATGTCCACGATACGCTTCACCATGCAAGCCTCGGGCGGTAATCGAGACGTCCAATGCTTGGGCTTGGTTACTAAAAGGCGAAGCCGAAGCCAGCAAGTGATAACTGTGAATCCGTAAAAGTTTTTGAGACATCAAATCGCCTGTCACGGTAATGTTGGCTTGTTGCCAAAGGGTTTGCCAAGCGCGGGCGCTTTCCTGAGCGGCGGCCGCAAAAGAGTCCCTCGGCGTAAACGGTACTTGCCAACTTTGTTCGGCGTGGCTGGCTTGCACAAAGACTTGTTTTTCTAGCGTATAGCGCGTTCCTTGGTGCGCCATCACGGTCACCACTTGGGCGATTTTTTCCGCTTCTTCTTGAATCGTAATCGCTTCTTTTTCAAAAAAATCACCGGTTATCAAGGACGTTTCTCGGACGCTCAAGTTGGATTGATTGGTACAAACCTCAATCACGGTTTTGTTTTCCTTCGCGCTTAATGCTGTCACCTGAAAATGTTTGGCTGTTAAGTTGCGATACCGCGCCACGTTATAGTTGTAGACACTGCCATCCGTGACGGTTTTCAAAGTAATCGGGGCCGAAAAGTTTAACGGCTCAAACGTATATTGCAGATGATAGTCATTCGGCTGTGCCATATTGGCGATTTTTTTCGTCGTTAATTTAATTTGCTGATTGTCCGCATCTTTCAAAATCATTTCTGCGACAAACAATCCCGTTTTCAAGTTCAATTGACGGTGTAATTGTTGTAGCGTGTCTGGGGAAATCGTTAACCAGTCAGTGGTATCGCCAATTTTTAAAGCGATGTGTTGGTTGTCAGGAGCATTGACGAAATCTTCATTTTCCACTACTTGACCCGCAACTTCCGAAGCCGCTGTATTATAAAGCCCCGCAATGTAGGTCGCTGGATAATGATCATCAGAAATCGTCATCTCAGGTGTCGTGCCGCGCAAACCTAAAAAACCATTGCCGACAGTTAACAGGGACTCCACCGCATATTCATTTTTCCCAGGCACGTAGCCATAATAGTCCAAATGCCAAGCCAGATACTGCCGTTTTTCTTCAAATGCTGCCAGCAGGTTCGGTGCCGCCGCTTGTTCGGCTGCCGTTAAAAGTGGTGTGTTCAACTGTTCCGCGAATGCTTGAATCACCGCTTTCGGAACCAGCGCCAACGTTTCCTCTGGCGAAAAGAAATCCGCTGGGAAATCAGCCACAATCCCCCCCAGAATCGGCGCAGCCTCTGCCACAATCAATTGGCACAGTTCAGGAACCGTTTCTTCGATAGTCAAAGCTTCAAAAGGGAATGTTTTTTGATGAAGCGGTTCCAATTTATGGTTAAAAAAAGTCGTCGTTAGTTGGTTCGTTGCGAATGTTAATTCTAAAATGGTCATGTTTGGCGCCTCCTTGTGAACTTGTATAGACATGTTTTGTTTGACTACAGTATAGTATGAACGAATCAGAATTACAAGGATTTTCCCTAGATTCTTGGGAAAACTTTTCCAGAAGGGGGCAGCAACCGACTGCGCTGGGTCTGAAAAAAAGTCGGTCAAGCAGTGGTTTAGCTGGGGGAGTTTGTGGCGTAAGTAAGGCAGAAAGTGCGGGGTATTTTTCTGACCAGCTCTAGGTTTTTCGGAGGGAATATGCTATGCTTTTAGAAAAGAAATTGTTGGTAGAGGAGGATCGGCATGAACAAGTTTCATGACATATTTTTAGAATTAGAACAACAAATTGTCCAAGGCGACTATCAGCCAGGCGATTTATTACCTAGTGAAAATCAATTAGTGGAAACCTACAATGTTTCCCGTGAAACAATTCGGAAAGCCTTGAATTTACTGATTAACGCTGGCTACATTCAGAAAAAACAAGGCAAAGGCTCGATTGTGCTCAACTTTAAAAAGTTTAATTTTCCTATTTCAGGGGTGACCAGTTACAAGGAGTTACAACAAACGCAACATATTGAAAGTCATACGCATGTGGTTTCCTTAGAAGAAATTCCTGTGGAGCGCAACTTGGCTCAGTTGACTGGTTGGACGGAAGGGGCCCCTGTGTGGCGCTTAGTTCGGCAACGGGAGATTGAAGGGGAAGTCGATATTTTAGACATTGATTACTTGATTAAAGAGATTGTCCCAGAACTGCCGAAGCACCGTGCCGAAGATTCGATTTTCGATTATCTGGAAAACGACCTTGGCTTGGCGATTAGTTATGCCCAGAAAGAAATTACCGTGGAACCGCTCACAGAGATGGACAAGCAGCTGATTGGTGAAGTGGAAGGCAATCATGTCGTTGTGGTCCGTAGTATCATGAACTTGGAAGATACCCGCTGTTTTGGCTATACGGAATCCCGTCACCGCTTAAACAAATTTAAGTTTGTGGAATTCGCCCGTCGCCGTAAATTATAAGTCTTAGTGACGAACAAATATGAAAACGGCTGTCATTAAATAAAAAATTACGGTTTTTTCGCTGCATCTGCGAATAAATGTATAAGATTTTAGGAGAAAACGTCACAAAGTTAGAGTTTGACCTCTACTTTGTGACGTTTTCTCGTTGTTTATTAAAGTATTTTCTCGAAAAAAACATTAAATAACAGCCGAAAATATCAATCAGTGTTGAAAAAAAGCCTTTAAACTAAGGGGAAACGTTGCTTTTAAAGGAAATGTTGTTTTTTTGCAAGAACTGTTCAATATTTAAAATCACAGACAATGGGGAATCTTGTATAATAAAGCCATAGCTTCAGCAGCGCCGAAGAAACAACTAGGGCGCACTGGAAATTCAGGATGTTAAAGGAGATGTACATATGAAAAAGAAAATAATGGCAAGTTTATTGGTTGGTAGTGCCGTAGTTGGCGCTAGTTTGGCACCACTTTCAGCACAGGCGACTACGACAGGGAATACGCCAGTAGATGTGGAGTTTGAGGGAGGAACGATAGAAGGTCTGGAAACTAGCTTTGATTTGATATATCTTCCAACTGCTTTTACTTTTCCAGCAACAAAAATTAGTGATGATTTATCAGCTATCCCGCAGCTCAGAGCTATCAGCAGTTCTCTTTATATCGGTGATTTACGAGGTACAAAAGAAGGTTGGCATGTTACAGGTGAAGTGAAAGAAATGAATAATGGGACAGATAAGTTATCAGGTGGTATTAATTTCGGTTTAAGAGCTTCTTATGCACAATATAATGATTCACAAAAAGGATATGTGCCATCTGCTACTTTAAATGGCATAAATATTGCTGATGATCCGACAGCTCCTAGCTTTGTTGGTACAACTATGAATATCGGTGGTGGGGCTTCTACAATAGTTACAGCATCTGTTGGTAAAGGACAAGGAACGTGGGTATCAACGCTTAATGATGTTTCATTAAACGTTACCACACCAATGCAACAACTTAAAAAGGGTGCCTATACAGGGACTGTTACCTGGAACCTCGTCGCAGGACCATCAATCTAAATACAAGAAATGAAAGAATCAAGTACAGAACAGCAATCGTTACTTTTGCTGTTCTGTACTTGATAGACGAATTGAAAGCAAAGGAGCGTACATAGATGAAAAAGAAAATCATGGCAAGTTTATTGGTTGGTAGCGCCGTAGTTGGCGCAAGTTTGGCACCACTTTCAGCACAGGCGGTGACGACAGGGAATACGCCTGTATCTGTGGGGGTTGAGGGAGGTGTATTGCCAGACCAAGGGGATAATACTGGTGGAAGTGTAGATCCAGACCCAACTAAACCAAATACGGATTTTGATTTATTAGCCATTCCAAGAAGTTTTAACTTTCCTCTTACAAAAATTAATGATGATTTATCTGCTATTAAAGAAAATTCAACGACATATAGAGCTCTTATGGTAGGCGATGTGCGTGGTACTAAAGAAGGCTGGCATGTAACGGGCGAAATAGCAGAAATGAAGAACGGGGCAGACAAATTAGATGGACAGTTTAATTTTGGGATGACACCGTATTATGCTTTATTCTATGCTGGCACGGGTTTGTATTTGGGAATGAGCAATCAAAATGGAATGAGTATTGCTGATGATCCAACAGCACCTAGTTTTGTTGGAACAAACATGACAATTGGTGGTGGTGCTACTACGTTAATTAATGCTACTGTTGGTAAAGGTCAGGGAACTTGGTCAGGGCGTATTGATAATATGACGTTAAATGTTACTACACCGTATCAACAACTTAAAAAAGGCGCCTACACAGGTAACATCACCTGGAACCTCGTGGCAGGACCATCAATCTAAGACAAAACAAAAAAGTCATCCCTTCAGGATGACTTTTTGCTTATTTCTCTGTGAAGGTGCTGTCTGTTTTGACAGTTTCAGCAGGCGGTGTTTGCGCCGCTAATAAGTCGCGAATTTCTTTTAAGTAATCTTCGCTCGTTGGTACCACTTCTTCTTCTGCCGCTTCTTCTTTTTTGCCGCGGTTTTTCATTTTGTTGGCCGCTTTGACAATCAAGAAGAGGACGAAGGCCGTAATTAAAAATGTAATAAGTGCACTAATCACGCTACCAATATTGAATTCAACGCCTTCGACTTTATAAACAAGGGCACCCAATGCATCGTCGGCGCTCTTTTTCCCAGTCGTCAAGACAAAAATCAGACTAATTAACGGGGTAATCAAGCCTTCCACCACTTGTGTCACAATCGCTGTAAACGCACTACCAATGACAACACCAACGGCTAGGTCTAAGACACTCCCGCGCATGATAAACTCTTTAAATTCTTTAATCATTCTTTTTTCCCTCCTCACTTTAAAAACAGTATACCGAATCTTCTTGAAAATTTGAACTGAAAAACTCTTATCATTCAGAAAGCACCTGAAGCTGTGTTATAATGGAGCTATTGGAAAAAACATTAAAAAATGCTTTAGAATTTACGCGATACATATATTTCACAGCATTCTTTAGGTAAGATGAAGCAAATGAAGGAGCGATGCGGCAATGTCTGTTCAATTAGTTAAAGGCGTGAATTTACACGTCATTCCTACAGAAAAATATAAAACGGTGCGTCTTTTAGTCCGCTTTAATACACGATTAAATCATGAAACCATTACAAAAAGAACGCTGTTGTCCAGTTTGATGGAAACCAACAGCTTGAATTACCCGAATCAAGTCAAATTAAGTGAGCGTTTGGCGGAACTTTACGGCGCCAGCTTCGGGATTGGCGTTTCCAAAAAAGGCAATCAACATTGGTTTAATATTTCTATGAACATTGTCAATGATCATTATTTACAGGATAGTCAGGTTCTCGCCGAAGCGGTGGACTTTTTGAAGGAAATTATTTTTGCCCCCAATATTCAAGCGGGCCAATTCGAGGCGGAAACCTTCCAACGGGAGAAAGAGAACTTGAAAGCGTACTTGGAAAGTATTGTGGAGGATAAGCAAACCTATGCTTCTTTGGCGCTTCAAAGTGTCTATTTTAATCAATCGGAGGATCAAAAAATCCCTAGTTTCGGGACCGTTGCGGCGTTAGCTGAGGAAACAGCGGCGTCATTAGCGGCATATTATCAAAAAATGCTGGCGGAAGATCAAGTGGATATTTTTGTTTTAGGCGATGTCAATGAGGCGGAGCTAGTGCCGTTATTCAAGCAATTACCGTTTACGCCTCGTGAAGAAGGCAAAGCCGCGATTTTCTACAATCAACCAATTCGCAACGTGATTGAAGAGCGGACCGAGCGTGAGGTGTTAGCCCAATCGAAATTAAACTTGGCTTACAACACGGATATTTATTATGGCGATAGCTATTATTTTGCGTTGCAAGTGTTTAATGGGATTTTTGGCGGTTTCCCGCATTCTAAATTATTTATGAATGTCCGTGAAAAAAAGCATTTAGCGTATTATGCTTCTAGTAGTATCGACACTTTCCGTGGCTTCATGACGGTTCAAACAGGAATCGATGGCAAAAATCGGAATCAGGTCTTGCGTTTGATTTCGACAGAATTGGAAAATATTCGCTTAGGTAAGATTAGCGAATTAGAAATTGAACAAACGAAAGCAATGCTAAAAAATCAGTATATCTTAGCGTTAGATAATGCAGGCGCGTGGCTGGAAAAAGAATACTTGAACCAATTAATGCCGCAGACGATGCTGACGGCGGAGGAATGGATTGCGCGGATCAATGCCGTGACCATTTCAGAAATCCAAGAAGTGGCCAAACGCTTGGAACTTCAAGCGATCTTCTTTTTGGAAGGAGAAACGGAAAATGATTAAAAAAGACTATGCACAAATTAAAGAAACATTGTATACAGAAACACTGGCGAATGGGTTAAAGGTTTACCTATTACCGAAAAATGATTTCCAAAAAACGTATGGCTTGTTTACGACCGATTATGGTTCCATTGACAATACGTTCGTGCCAATTGGTCAAGAGGAAATGATTGAAGTACCTGACGGAATCGCCCACTTTTTAGAACATAAAATGTTTGAAAAAGAAGATGGCGATGTCTTCCAAAAATTTGGGCAACAAGGGGCTTCAGCGAATGCCTTTACCAGTTTTACGAAAACGAGTTATTTGTTTTCAACGACGGATCAAGTGACACAAAATCTAGAAACGTTGCTTGATTTTGTGCAATCGCCGTATTTTACGAAGGAAACGGTCGAAAAAGAAAAAGGCATCATTGGACAAGAAATTCAAATGTATTTAGATGATCCTAACTGGCGCTTGTTCTTTGGGATTTTAGGCAACCTTTATCCGAAACATCCATTGCATATTGATATTGCCGGTACAGTGGCAAGTATTGCGGAGATTACCGCAGAAGATTTGTATACATGTTACAATACGTTTTATCATCCAAGTAATATGACCTTATTCGTGGTAGGGAAAATGGACCCTGAAGCGTTAATGGCCTTCATTCGTGAAAATCAAGCGGCGAAAGAGTTTCCTGCCGCCCAACCTATTCGTCGACATTTCCCTGAAGAAACAGCTGCTGACATTGTCAAAGAGAGCGCCATTGAAATGGCAGTCACACGGGCAAAAGTGCTTGTTGGTTTGAAAGGCTTAGATGAAGTGCCAACAACGGGTCGTGACTTAATGAAATATCAAGTCACCGTCAACTTGTTGTTACAATTATTGTTTGGTAATACCTCTCAAAACTATTTAGCTCTTTATGATGAAGGCTTGTTAGATGATAGTTTTAGTTATGACTTTAATTTAGATCGCAGTTTCCATTTTGCGGATATTGGCGGCGATAGTGAGCAACCAGAAGTCTTAGCAGAACGAATTGAAGCTATTTTATTATCTGCCACAACAAGTCCAGAATTAACGGAAGAAAATTTGTCCTTATTGAAGAAAAAAATGATTGGTAAATACTTCCAATCCTTAAACTCTTTAGAGTATATCGCCAACCAATTTTCACAATCATTGTTTGGGGAAACCACGCTGTTTGATAAGATTGAAGTCATTGAAAGCATTCAATTAGCCGACGTCCGCCAAGTAGCAGAGACCTTTATTCGTGAAGAAGGATTGAGCCGTTTCTACATGTATCCTAAAGGAGAAACCGAGTAATAAACCAACTGTTTAAGAAAAAGAAAAATCTTTGAAATCTTTCAATTTTGTTATCCTCAGTTGGCTTCTTTTGTGGTATTCTTAAAGGACGGGAATGTTTTCCTTGGCAATTGAAAAAGACTGATGAGACAATCGATAAATTAACAAAATAGACTGGAGAAGATGGACGAGTGGCCAGCGTAAATATTGGAGAAACACTAAAAGAAGCAAGATTGCAGAAGAACATCTCAATTGATGAACTGCAACAAATGACAAAAATTCAAAAAAGATATTTAGAAATTATTGAACAAAACGATTTTGAGTCCTTACCAGGCACCTTTTATGTGCGGGCGTTTATCCGCCAATATGCAAGTGCGGTCGGCTTAGATGGCAATCAATTGGTAGATATCTATGATGGCAAAGAACCAGCAATTGTCGAAGAACCCAAGCCAGTGTATGAAGAGCTTGAAGGATCACGTAAGCAATTGCATGACGAAGAAAAGCAATCCAGTTGGTTACTGCGGAACTTACCAGCCATTGCCTTTTCGTTAATTGGTTTAGCCATTGCGGTCGTGGTGCTGTATATTATGTGGCAAGATCAAAAAGCCGAACCGATTATTCAAACACCGGCAACTAGTGCCAGTGTGGAAAAACCTAAAGAATCAAGTCAAGCCCCAGAAAGTAGCACACAAAGTAGTACACCGCCGTCTTCTTCAAGCGAACCAGAGAAGAAAACAGCTGTGGCTGTGGTGAGCGATGCCAACAATCAAGTAACTGCAACGGTTAAAGATGCGAATAGTCCAATCAACATTACCTTTAAAGGGACTGAAGGCTCTTGCTGGATTGGCGTGATGGTCGATGGCAACTACACCTACCAACACACCCTGCAAGCAGGAGAGACCCAAACAACAGCTTTACCTGCGAACGCCGCCAACGCGACACTGATTCTAGGCGCCTCAAATAACGTCGCCATTCAAGTCGATGGCGCCGATTTAACACTGGAAAAAACGCCAGTTTTAATTCGTAAGGATGTTACATTAGGGATTACGTATCGTTAGAAATGGTGTAAGAAGAATCTGGATAAACTGTCAAACGGCAATTATTCCAGATTCTTTTCTTTTATAATTAACAGCGAATGGTTAAAAAGACGACAATAATAATTCAAGAGAGAAGGGGTTATCAATGCTTAAAATAGTTAATAAAAAATTTAATCTTATCACCATATTTTCAATCGCTCTGTTGGTCATGGGCTTCTTGATTGTTGGCTTACAACTGTATTTCTACTTTATCTATGGTTCTAAATTTTTAGACAGTATCACATTGATTGGAATGATTAATTTAGGTTTAGGCTATTACCAGCTCTTTCTAAAAAAAGGCAAGAATATTTCTGAATAAACGGTCAAACGGCAATTATTCCAGATTCTTTTCTTTTTTTCGTGACACTGCCAGCAAGATAACGTAAAATAGAACAGGAGAAGGAAGGGGCAATTGAAGTGAATTTACCAAATAAATTAACAGTTTTAAGAATATTTATGATTCCGATTTTTATTATTATTGTGTCAGTGCCAATGGACTGGGGAACGATTAGTTTTGGCGACACAACGTTAGCCGTTACCCAATTAGTGGGCGCGATTATTTTTGCAGTTGCTAGTTTTACAGACTGGTTGGATGGCAAAATTGCCCGTGCACAAGGCTTGGTGACGAACTTCGGAAAATTTGCGGACCCATTAGCGGACAAAATGCTAGTGATGACCGCTTTTATCGTCTTAGTTGGTCAAGGCAAAGTACCTGCTTGGATTGTAGCAATTATTGTTTGTCGTGAATTGGCAGTAACTGGTTTACGGTTGTTATTAGTCGAACATGGCGAAGTAATGGCAGCAGCTTGGCCAGGAAAAGTAAAAACAGCTACCCAAATGGTTGCAATTATTTTACTGTTCATTAACAACATTCCATTTTCAGCACTTCATCTACCACTAGATCAAATCATGCTATATGCCTGCTTGATTTTCACCATTTACTCTGGTGTTGATTATTTTGCTAAGAATAAAGATGTTTTTAAAGGTTCGATGTAACCATATAAAAAAATTGCTTGATAAAAGCATAAATGAAAAAAGGTTCAAAGGTAAAATTGGTGAATCTTTTTTCTGTTCAGTGGGAATAGATATCTTGTTTGAATTTAGAGAACAATTGTTTGCTTTTATTTGACAAGAGGCTATGATTTAGCTATAATGTGGATGAAAGAAGTCAGAAATTCTTATGGCTCATATAGAATTTCTGGAGGTAAAACTCACCTGAAAGGGTACCAGATTATCTGGAGTGATGATAGAGCCAATCATCGAAAACTTACTTTCAGTGTCACGGTGCATGACACTCCAATGATACTTCTCAATTCATAGCTGACTGTTTCAAGTCGTTATGAACAAAGGATCTAGAGGCTGATACATTTAGTAGCCAGAGGGTTGATAAACTATCAGCATATTTATTTAAAGTACGAAGGCTTAGAAGGAGCCTAGGCGAAAGCTGAAAATAATGCACCCTCTTATGAGATATTTCAACAAACGTGCTTTTTGCACGTTTGTTTTTTTTATCAAAATGAAAACGTAGAGGAGGGATGGAATGGGTGAAGCTAAAGTAACTAAAACTTTCCGATTAACAGAATTAGTGGCAAGTGATTTAAGTTGTAAAGATTTATTTGATGAACTTATTGCCGTTTTAGAAATTTTAGATGTAGAAGTTGTTAATAAAAAAATAGTTTATTTCTATAAAAGAAACGTGAAAAGTAAACAAGAAAAATTAGAAGTTTGTTTTACTAGAGAGAGTATTCTGCACTTAATTGGGATAAGTTATTATGATATTAATGAAAGAGAAACCTCTAAGTCAAGAATGAAAAGTAAGTATGCTATTGAATTTTATAGAGACTTTAAAAGAAATAAATTGAACTTTTCAAAATGTTGGGTAGAAAGTACAAGAAAAGTAAAAGATAAGCTTCAGGTATTGAAATACATTAAAAGCATAAAGACAGATGTGGTCAGAATAGGCGCTGACGGACAATTAAGAACAATTCCTATGACGAACACAATCAGTACGCCTAAGATTGGTTTAGGGATTGGCTTATATCATGATCATCCAGAATTCTCAATTCCTCGTTCTTGTTTAAATCTTGCTCAGGATAAAGAAGCGAAACAACATACCTCGTTTCGTAACGCCTGTCGGTGTACAAAAATTTGGATATATGAAAGAACAGAACAGGGTACTTGGAAATTAGAAGATAGGCAAGAATTTTTTAAAAAAATACAGGCAGAAAAAAGTAAGAAAAAAAGAAGAAAAAAGTAAGATTACGTCATTAACTTAGTTTGTAATTTGCTATATATCGTCAGCTAATGATGTCGTAGAATGAAAAAAGGGGTTCTCTTATACTAATTTTTGTAAAGAATTAAATTTATTTTCTATTACAAGTCCAGTATAGAACTTATTACTTACATAACAGTACTTTTAGAAAAAATCAGAAACAAAATTAAAGAGAGTAGCCCCTTTGAATTTAAAATTTAATAACGATACGTTAAGAAGTACTATCACTTTTTAATTGGACGAACATCACAATCTGAAATGATAAGAGTTGCGAAATTTGGGGGATTTCGTTTTAATGATTTGCATAAGAAGCATTAAAACATAAGCTTGGTTTCATTTCTAAAAAGCATACAAAAATTTGGAAAGTAACAATTTTTCTATAAATAAACTGCCAAGTAAATGTTTAGACAGGATATGTTGCTCAACTTTTACGTTTTAAAACACCAAACAACGTTCTGTTTCTTTGAACGATCATGTGAGAAAATGGGAAACGTGATTTACCTAAACCTTGAATAGTTAAGCAAGTTGAGTGGAGATGAAACGAAAGAAATTATGAATTATGAACATTTTTTTACTTATAAAGATATCATTATTAGTTTACTAATTTTCTTTGGCTTGTTGTATGTAATAAGGCTGGAAAGCGTGACTAAATATTTTTCGTTAGTAATAGTCGCCATTGTTTGGTTTAATCCAATACTAGTTCAGCTATTTGACAAGCACACGATTACTGTATCGATAGTTGTTACTCAAATGGTTATGCACTTCCTCTTTATTCCTTTATTTTTATTAACGCTATTAATTATTTCAATAACGGAAAAAGAAGATAGGTTATTTTGCCTACCCATTATATTTTCAGTCTTTCTTGTCTGTTCGCAAGCAACTTGGCTGTATGAGTATAATCTACTTTTTAGAGTAGTCGATATCTGGATGATTCTAATGATACTGTTCGTAAGGATAAAAAATATAAATCCTGAGTAGTTGCACTGAGAAAGCCAAGGATTAAAACTTCAAAGGAAAAGCCTGGGACATCAATCATTTTGGATTTTTGTTCCAGGCTTAAAAATGATAAAGGGTGGGAGCAGAAGCAACTACTAACAAATAAGACTTTTCTTTACGACAAATAATGCGGATCGGTCTTAGTCGTGCTAATGTTGTCGCGGATTTTTTTCAAGGAATCGGCATTTTGATCAAAATTGTGATACATCGTATTTGTATATAAAATATCCATTACCGTTAAGTAACTGATCCGTGAAGCCAAGGATTCCGCACGAAACAAGCCTTCTTCGGTGACGACAATAATTGCTTCGTCGGACAAGCCTGCCAACTCTGAACCGCTGTTACCAGTTAACGTAATCATTTTTGCGTTGGTTTTTTTAACTTGTCGTGCTAGGTTGATTGATTCTTTGGTTTTGCCTGAATGGGAAAAAATAAACACGCAATCTTCACTGGTTAATTTTGTGACAAAACTTAACTGCATGTGGTAATCAAAAATGTAGTTGCACCGATAGTTGGTCCGAATGAATTTATGGAAACTATCAAAAGCCACAATCGAGGAGCCACCTTGCCCAAAAAAGTGAAGCGTTTTGGCAGAGTACATCAAAGCCAACACGTTATCTAACAGCTCTTTTGTTAAGAACTGTGTGGCGTTACTGAGGGAATAAATATTGGCTTGTAAGACTTTTTTAGCAATCGTAATACTATCATCATCTGGTGAAATATCATCGGCGCCATTCACGCTATTGACGTTTTGAAAAGTCGGCTGATAATTAGAATTCCTGGCGATATCAATTTTAAATTCTTGGAACCCAGAATAGCCAATCTTTTTTACAAATTGATACACGGAAGATTGGGAGACGCCAATTTCGTTGGCAAGACTTTCTAACGTCATTTGTGTCAATAATGATTCAGAATGAACAAAGTAATCGGAAATTTTCTTTTCTGTGAGGCTCAAATTCGGTTTTTTGATCCGAATCCGTTGATCCAAATAGTGGTTTTTCATTAACACGTTCCTCCAATCTTATTTTTTAAAATAGAATGAATGCCTTTTCATTGTTGGTATAGACTGATTATAGTGGAAAAAGAGGACAAATACAATTTCTCTTTTTCTCCACAAAAAAGAAATTCTTTAAAAAAGCCAAAAAAAAATAAATAATCTTTTTTCTGAAAAATGAAGGGTCTTGAAAAGACTTCTCTCAACTAAAGAAAGTAGCCAGTAAAAAGAACGTGATACCAAGAGATTTACTTGTGTTTTTTGTATGAAAGCTCCTTAAAAATAAAAACGTTTTACCTTTTGAGTAGGCAAGATTTTTGCTAAAAAATAAAAAATATTTTTTAATTAGTGTAATCGTTTACATTATTTTTTTTATCCTTTATGATTGAAGTATCAAAAGAGGCAGGTGAAAGAAAAATGGACATTGGCTTTATTGGACTTGGGAAAATGGGTTTGAACATGGCATTAAATGTTCACGAACAAGGCTGGCCCATTATTGGCTTTGATGTGACAAAGGAAGCAAGAGCGACTGCTAGAGAGCAGGGGCTTTCCGTTGTAGATTCGTTACCGGAATTATTGAAAGCGCTTAATAAAAGGAAGGTGATTTTTTTAAGTACCCCCGCTGGTCAGATTACCAATCAATTAGTTGCAGAATTGGTAGAGCAATTAGCACCAGAGGATATCATTGTGGATAGTGGCAATTCAAATTTTCATGATAGTGTTGCGAATGCTCAGCTTGCTAAGGAAAAAGGAATTTATTTTATTGATTGTGGTACTTCTGGTGGCATCAAAGGAGCGCGGGAAGGAGCGTGTTTAATGGTTGGCGGTGCGCCTGAAGCCGTCAAGGTGTTAACCCCATTTTTTGAAGATTTAGCTTGTGAACAAGGGTATCTTTATGCTGGGAAATCAGGAGCTGGTCACTATTTGAAAATGGTGCATAACGGGATTGAGTACGTCATGATGCAAGCCATGGGCGAAGGATTCAATTTATTAGAAGCTGCCGAATATGATTTTGCGTTGGAGAAAGTAGCCGATGTGTGGAATCACGGCTCGATTATTGAAGCTCGCTTGATGGGCTTAGCGAAAGAGGTTTTTGCGGAAAATCCTACGTTAGCCAATCTAGAAGGGAAAGTTGTAGCAAATGGCGAAGCCAAATGGATGATTGAAGAAGCATTGCGTTTGGAGATGCCCGTCCCAACTACGGCGTTGTCCTTATTTACTCGAAATGAAAGTATGCTAGCAAATCATTTTTCAAACAAAGTGGTCGCTTCTTTGCGACAAGGATTTGGCGGGCATGAAGTCGTAAAAAGTCAGTAAAGGAGTTTAGTCATGTTAAAAAAACAAAAAATTGCCATAGTGAATTCCAGTAGTTTTGGTCAAATTTTTCCTGAACACTTGACGCGCTTAGAAAAAATAGGCACCGTGAAGCATTTTACAGTCGACAGTGAAATTGGTGGCAAAGAGTTAGCGGAATGTTTACAAGGATATACGATTATTATTGCTAGCGTGACGCCATTTTTCACGAAAGAATTTTTTGAACATAAAGATGAATTATTGCTGATTTCTCGCCATGGTATTGGGTATAACAACATCGATTTAGACGCTGCAAAACAGCACGAGACAATTGTTTCCATCATCCCAGCTTTAGTAGAACGAGATGCCGTGGCGGAAAACAATGTCACAAATTTACTAGCTGTTTTACGGCAAACCGTGGCTGCAGATGCCAGCGTTAAAGCAGATCAATGGGAAAAACGAGCGAATTTTGTCGGTCGGACGTTATTTAACAAAACTGTGGGTGTCATTGGTGTTGGGAACACAGGAAGTTGTGTCGTGGAGACGTTACGAAACGGATTTCGCTGTGACGTGTTAGCGTATGATCCCTATAAATCCGCCACTTATCTGCAAAGTTATGGAGCCAAAAAAGTAGACTTAGATACGTTGCTAGCTTCAGCTGACATCATTTGTTTATGTGCCAATTTAACTGAAGAAAGTTATCACATGATTGGCTCGGCGGAAATTGCCAAGATGAAAGACGGCGTCTATCTTTCCAATAGCGCACGAGGCGCCTTGATTGATGAAGAAGCCATGATTGCCGGCTTACAATCGGGCAAAATTGCTGGGCTTGGGACAGATGTTTTAGAAGAGGAACCAGGTCGGAAAAATCATCCTTATCTTGCGTTTGAAAATGTAGTAATGACGCCGCACACCTCCGCTTATACCATGGAATGCTTGCAAGCGATGGGAGAAAAATGCGTGCAAGATGTGGAAGACGTGGTGCAAGGTATTTTACCTCAACGGGCAGTGCAAGAAGTCAGTCGTTACGTTAGTTAAGAAGGAGGAGGAGCATGTTAACTGATTTAAAAGTGAAAGTTGGACCGCAATTTTATCGTTACCACGAAGGCGCCTTAACTTCGGTGCCGTCACTTTTCAAGGAATATCACGCCCAACGAATTTTGGTGGTGCATGGCACCGTATCCTTTGAAAAAGCTCAGCCATTTTTGCCATTCTTGGCAAATTCAGAGTATCAATTCTTCTATCACACTTACACAGGAGAATGTAGTTATTTTGGCGCCGAACAAATTTCACAGCAAATAAAGGAACACCAGATTGACTTTCTTCTGGGAGTCGGCGGCGGTAAGTTAGCCGATTTAGTGGGCTACAGCGCCCATTTAAACAATCTGAATTTTGGCTTGGTCCCCACTTTGGCTAGTAACTGTGCGCCGTGGACACCATTAGCTGTGATGTATCAAGAAAATGGCGCGGCCGAAGGCAAAACGGAACATTTCTTTCGCCAAGCTGCGTTTTTAATCACTGATCCTAAGTTGCTTCTTGATGCGCCCCGTGATTATTTTGTCGCTGGTTTAGCTGATACGTTAGCGAAATGGTATGAATCAGAGACCATTTTACGCCAAGCCCATTTGCAAGGGGAACCCTTTTTACAATTAGCGGGAGCGACCGCCAAGCTTTCGCAAGAAGCGATTATGCGGGACTCAAAAGCAGCCTTAGCAGCGATGGACGAGGGCAAACTCACGCCTGAATTTGTCCATCTTTCAGAAATTGTTTTCGCCGTTTCCGGATTAGTCGGCGGCTTCGGCGACAAATACGCCCGCAATGCAGCAGCACACGCCATGCATGATGCTATGAGTAAATTTTTACCAAAAAGTCATGACTATTTACATGGCGAAAAAGTAGCTTACGGCATCTTCTATCAATTAGCATTGGAAAAAAGGTGGGCCATCATAGACGCATTAATCCCCTTTTATCAAGAGCTAAACTTACCCATGTCGTTACGACAAATGGGCCTTTACCCAGAAGAAGAAGCAGTACTCGATGCAATGGTTCAATTTATTGATTCAAAAGAAAAGGTTCATTTAATTCCTATTGAGATTTCGGAAGAACGTTTACGTCAAGGGATTGAAGAGCTAGAAAAGTATATCCAAAACCAAGGATAAGAAGGAGGAACTATGGAAACGTTAAGTGTTTTACAAAGTTTGATAATGGCGCTTTGGGTGGCAGCAATTATGTCCAGATGGCTTGGAGGAGGAGCAACGTTAACGTTGCGTTTCTCGCCCTTAATGACAGGGTTAGTAGCAGGTTTAGTGATGGGCGATGTCCCGAAAGCGATGATCGTCACCGCAGCATTACAAATGATTTACATGGGTGTTTTTTCACCAGGTGGCTCTATGCCAGCAGAACCATCAATTGCGGCAGCGATTGCTGTGCCAGTTGCGTTGCTAGGGAACTTGAAGCCGGAAGCGGCTATTGCCGTAGCGGTTCCTGTCGGTCTTTTAGGAAGTTATTTATATCAATTCCGTTTCTTTATTAACACGTTTTTAGGGAAGTATACCGATCGTGCGGTGGCTGAACTAAATTCTAAAAAAATTGCCCGCTCAATTATCTGGTATCCAACGATTGCCTCATTTATTTTATTCGTTCCATTAGTCTTTTTTGCTCTTTATCTAGGGGCACCAGTCATTGCCGATATTATTAAAGCATTAGAAGGAACCGTTGTGATTCACGTGTTAGAAGTAGTCGGTGGTGGTTTAGCCGCAATTGGGATTGCGACAACGGTCTATGTCATTGGTCGAAAAGATTTCTTGGTTTTCTTTTTCCTTGCATACTTCATGAGTATCGTCTTTAAGTCATTGGAAATTACCATGGTAACGTATGCCATCTTTGGCGTAATTATTGCGTTAATTTTTGTGCAAGTCCAAAAAGGCAAACCTGTAGCAGAAAGTGCTGGTTCCGCCAGTGCCACCACTGATTTTGATGATGATGACGATTACGGGTTTTAAAAGAAAAAGGAGGAACTGAAATGACGGAAACAACAGAAAAAGTCGTGCCGAAAACAACGAATTTAGCACCAGAAGAAATTACCAATAAAGATGTTACAAAAGCCTATCTCCGTTGGCATTTTGCCAATGAAATTCCCCATTCCTTTGAACGTTACTTGGCGCCTTCGTTATTGTACGCAATGATGCCACTTTTAAAGAAATTATATAAAGACGATGAACAATTAAAAGCCGCTTATATGCGTCAATTGCTGTTTTTCAATACGCAATTAAGTTGGGGCGGCGGGGTCATTACTGGGTTGATGGCTTCTATGGAACAAGAGCGGGCCAAAGAAGAACATGAAGGCCGCGAAATCATGATGCAAGATGATTTAATGTATAACACCAAAGCTGGCTTGATGGGCGCGTTAGCTGGGATTGGTGATGCGATTGACTCAGGTACGGTTCAATATATTTTTATTGCGATTGCGGTGCCGTGGGCGCAACAAGGTAGCGCATTAGGTGCGATTTTCCCCTTTGTTGCGTTTGCCCTTTATCAAGTACTGTTAGGTGTGTTCTTTGCGAGACAATCCTTCAAAATGGGGCGGAATGCTACAGGCTTAATGCAAAGTGCTGGGATTCAAAAAGCCATTGAAATGTTATCTGTTTTAGGGTTGTTCATGATGGGGATTTTAGCTGGTAATTATGTCAAAGTTTCTTCAACTCTTCAATTTAAACTTTCTGGCCGTGAGTTTGTGGTTCAAGATATCCTTGATCAGATTGTCCCAGGACTCTTGCCGCTAGCTGTCGTAATGGGCGTGTATTGGTTCTATACGAAAAAAGGCTTGAAAGTTACGCAAGCATTATTGTGGTTAACAGGTATCTTAATTGTCTTAGCAACGGTAGGTATTTTATAAAAAGAAAAGGACGTGAATCAGATGGGCGTAGTAAATTTAGCAAGAGTAGATGAACGATTAATTCATGGACAAGTGATGGTGACCTTGTCCCAAAAAAGTGGCGTTAATTCCATTTTCGTTGTCGATGAAGTGGTGGCAAAGGATAAATTTATGCGTGATTTATACAAAAGTGCAGGCAGTCGGACAGGACAAAAAACCATTGTCATTACGCCGGAAAAAGCCAAATTTTATTGGGATGAATACCAATTCAAAGAGTACAACTGTATTTTAATCGCTAAAACCGTCTCTGTAATTTATGACTTAGTAAAACACGGAGTCCCTATGAAGGAGTTAAACATCGGCGGTATTGCACAGAAGAATCCAGAAAAAGATTTATTAGTAACCAAATCAGTTTATTTAAACAAAGAAGATGCCGAAAAATTAAAAGAACTACATGAGGTGTATGGCGTAGAAGATATTTATTTCCAAGCAACGCCTTCTGCACCAAAAACTAGTTTAAAAGAGGTTTTAGGCAAATTTAATTTATAGAAAAGGACAGTCGCTTGAGTCATTGCATGACTGTTTGAAGTAATGACTCAAGCCGCTGAATTGAAGGAGGAACTTTTATGTTAGGGATTGTGATTGCTACACACGGTGCACTAAGTGACGGTGCGAAAGACGCAGCTACCGTGATTATGGGCGCAACCGAAAATATCGAAACCGTTAATCTAAATAGTGGCGACGATGTCCAAGCACTAGGCGGACAAATTAAAACAGCGATTGAGAACGTCCAACAAGGGGATGGCGTGTTGGTCATGGTTGACTTATTAAGTGCGAGTCCTTACAATCAGGCAGTTTTGGTGATTAACGAACTCGAACCAGCACTACAAAAGAAAATCTTTGTGGTGAGTGGTACCAACCTACCAATGGTCTTAGAAGCGATAAACCATCAATTATTGGGCACACCGATTGCTGAAGCGGCGCAAGCGATTGTTGCGCAAGGCAAAGAAAGTGTGCAAGCATGGGATATTTCTATGACTTCATTTGAGGATGAAGAGGATGAGGACGATGATTTTTAAGAATGTAGTAAAGGGTGAAAGCAATGAAATGGGGATTTAGATGGTACGGAGCGGCAGGCGATGCCATTCCGTTAAAACATATTCGACAGATTCCAGGAATTACTGGTGTTGTCGGTACCTTGTTAAATAAACTACCAGGTGATGTTTGGACAGTAGCCGAAATTCAGGCACTTAAACAATCGGTGGAACAAGAAGGATTAGCACTTTTAGGAATTGAAAGTGTCGCTATTCATGATGCCATTAAAGCGGGGACGGATCAACGAGACCACTATATTGATAATTATCGCCAGACGTTGCGTAACTTGGGGAAATGCGGAATTTCCTTAGTGTGCTACAGTTTCAAACCTATTTTTGGTTGGGCTAAAACGGACTTGGCGTATGAGAATGAAGATGGTAGCTTATCGTTGTTATTTGATCAAGCTGTGGTAGAGAACATGCAGCCAGAAGACATGTATCAATTAATTCACAGTCAGTCAAAAGGATTCCGGTTACCAGGTTGGGAAGAGGAGCGTTTGCAACAATTTCAAGAATTGAAAGCCATGTATGCCGGCGTAACGGAAGAAGATTTGGTCGAAAATTTGCGCTACTTTTTAGAACGTGTGATTCCTGTCTGTGAAGAAGAAAATATCAAAATGGGGATTCACCCCGATGATCCACCTTGGGAAATTTTTGGTTTGCCAAGAATCACTAAAAATTTAGCGGATTTAAAACGGATCCTTTCCTTGGTGGACTCACCAGCAAATGGGATTACATTTTGTACAGGTTCCCTCGGTGCGGACCCGACGAATGATTTGCCTACTATGATTCGTGAAATAGGTCACAGAATTAATTTTGTTCATTTCCGCAATGTGAAGTATTTAGGTGAGCATCGTTTTGAAGAAACGGCGCATCCGAGTGTCGCTGGTTCGTTAGATATGGCGGAATTAATGCAAGCACTGGTAGACGTAGGGTATGAAGGCGTTATTCGTCCTGATCATGGGCGGGCAATTTGGGATGAAAAAGCGATGCCTGGTTATGGTTTATATGATCGAGCAATGGGGTTGACCTATATTCAAGGACTGTACGAAGCAACCAAAGCCAAACAAAATAGGAAGTGACAGAATGGAAACAAAAGTTGAAAAAAATCAACTGTATCAACAATTAGCGACATGTAAACTTTTACCACTATACACTGCAACAGATTTACGCTATTTGCCACAAGTAGAATCAGTCTTAGTAGAAAACGAATTACCGTTTATTGAAGTCACTTTTCGGAGTCAGCTGGCCTTGCCTGCCATCAAACAACTTGCTGCTTCAGGGAATTTAATTGTGGGCGCAGGAACTGTTAGAACCTTGAAAGAAGCCCAAGAGGCAGTAGCGAACGGTGCACAGTTCATTGTTTCCCCAGCGATTGTTCCAGAAGTCATTGATTTTTGTCTGGCAAATGAGGTGCCCATTTTTCCAGGAACAGCTACGCCTGGGGAGATTCAGCGAGCGCTGGCGTATGGCTTACGAGTGGTTAAATTTTTCCCAGCCGATATTTATGGCGGATTAAAAGCCATTAAAAGTTTAAGTGGCCCGTTTTATGATGTTCAATTTTTACCAACTGGTGGGATTGATGAAACAAACTTTATAGAGTATGTGGAAGCCAAAGAAGTATTAGCAGTGGGCGGCTCCTTTATTTTATCGGAAAAGATGCTTCAAGAAGATGAAGCTTCGGCACGCCAGCATGTTCAATCTTTACTCACGAAAATCAAAGAACGACAAGCAAAATAAAAAGATGGGCTAAGTTTTGTTACTTAGTCCTCTTTTTTTCTGTCCAAATGTTACTGACATTATTTTAGTTTTCATTTTGTAAAAATAGTATAGGAGAAAAGCAATCAGTTATGTATAATTAGTGAAAGAAGGTTGCGTGAAGTAAAAATAAAAAGGAGAGCAAAGGATGTTAAAAAATGTAGAAGTGTTCTGGAAAAACTTTTTAGATAAACATGAATTAGATATGTTGATGCCCGATGTGTGGATGTTTGGTGATGGCTCTTCTGAGATGGGTAATCGTTTGGGTCAATTGGTTGTTTCTGGTCGTAAGACAGCGACATGTTCTTCTTTAGATATTTATAAGATGGAAGAAGAACAACTCCCTAAAGCTGGTCAATACGACATAATTTTAGATGGTCAGTCTCAACCGCTGGCTATTATTCGAACAACCAAAGTTGAAATTATGCCCATGAATAAGGTCTCAGAATCTTTTGCACAAGCGGAAGGTGAAGGAGATTTGACGTTGGATTATTGGTATGAAGAGCATGCGCGGTTCTTTAAAGAAGAACTGGCCCCCTATCAGTTACAATTTTATCCCGATATGCTGTTAGTTTGCCAAAGTTTTGAAGTAGTGGATCTTTATACAGAAAAAGAATAGACAGAGAAGCGGTGACTGACACGATTGAAACGAGCAGTTGTCGCTTTTTTTACTGATTTTTTGAAAAAGTTGCGTATGTTTATATAGACAGGGTGATAGAAAAGAGATGTGTATTTTAAGTGTCGAGGAAAAGATGGTACAATAACCTAAGGAATACTAACAAGGAGTGAATGTTATGAAAGAAGAATTTTCATATGAAATTTTAGAAGAAGTCGCTGTGTTATCTGAGAATGCTCGTGGCTGGCGTAAAGAATTGAATTTAATTAGTTGGAATGGTCGTCCACCAAAATTTGATTTGCGTGAGTGGGCCCCTGATCACGAAAAAATGGGTAAAGGCATCACCTTAACTAACGAAGAATTTGCTGAATTAAGCAAAACAATTAAATCCATGTAAAAGGAGCACCCTGTCAATGAAAAGTATGACTGGATTTGGAAAAAAGACCATTCAAAATGAAAATTATCAATTGGATATCGAAGTCAAAAGTGTCAACCAGCGGTTTTTAGATATTCAATTGCGTATGCCAAAGGAACTGAATGCCTATGAACTGGTGATTCGGCAAGTAATCAAACGCACGTTAAAACGTGGACGTGTGGAAGTCTATGTAAATCTCCAAAAAATCGGCAACAATCAAAAAGAAGTGCGCGTGCAGTGGGACTTAATTGATCAATTATTAACTTCGGTAGATCAACATTTAAAGGAAAACTATCCGGAAGCAACGTTTGATGCAGGGGACACGGTCAACCATTTATTAAAGCAAAATGATTTTGTCGAAATAGTGGAAGCAGAAATCGTTGATCAGACATTTGAACCATTTCTTGTTCAAGCATTTGAAGCAGCCATCGCTAGTCTTGACCAAAGCCGGGTGCAAGAAGGCACGCAAATTAAACAAGTCCTGCTTGACTACGTAGCAGTGTTGACCCAATCAATTCAAGAGCTGCAAGCGTTTGTGGGCGTTTTTGAACAAGAATACCGTCAACGTTTTGAAGCGAAATTAAACGAATGGTTAGGTAGCCAAGTGGATGAAACACGCTTATTAACAGAAATGGCCATTTTATTGGAAAAAGGCGATATTCATGAAGAATTGGATCGTTTGGATATCCATATTGATAAGTTGCATCAGTTGCTTGACGAAACAGAACCAGTGGGCCGAGAACTAGATTTCTTAATTCAAGAAATGAACCGTGAAGTCAATACGATTGGTTCGAAATCAAGTCCAATTGAAATAAAAAATAGTGTCGTTCAAATGAAAACAACCTTAGAAAAGATTCGTGAACAAATTCAAAATGTCGAATAGAGAAAATGGTTTCGTGTTTTTCCAGAAAACGCTATAATATAGAAGTAACGAATAAATGACAGAGGTGAAAGCAATGACTAAATTTTATGATGTAACCTTTCAAGAATTAAGTGGTCGTTCTGTGGTAAAAACAGAAGTCGCTTCAGACAGAGAACCATTTGACGTCTGGCAAGATGCTTGTGCAAGCTATTCTGAAACAGAATTAAATATCCAAATTAACGAAGACACGTTTGTTACTTTGAATCGTCACTTTGTTGTTCGCATTGACGTGAAAGAAGTTGACGGCCCTGTCGACAAACAAGTTCGTCGTCGCGATGAATTGATGAACGTGGTCAATACGCTTTCTAATATGGGCTTATAAAAAATACCACCAAGCATTTCACGCTTGGTGGTATTTTTTTTAATTAGAATAAAAGAAACAAGCCAACGGCGCATAGGAAAGAAAGAACTGCGGCACTTAAAAAGATTGTCCGCATGGATGCAGTTTTACTGCTTTCTTTGCCGTGTTTTTTCTGACGTTCTAAACGTTTTTGAAGCTGACGGGTAATTACTGAGAAGATTAGCCCGAAAAGGACTAAAACACTTGTGGCAATCGATTTGGGAATAAAATGATTCGGTTCTGCAACGGTGGTATCCCCAGAATGTTCGTTTGATTCTTCCGCAGCTTCAGCTGTTGTTTGTTTTGGCTTAACTTCTTGGTAAGCCACTTTAGGCGCTTGAACAGTACTATTTAACAATGTCAAAGGCGTGTCGACTTGCACCTGCCCTGCTACTAATTTAAAAGTAGGCTGACTGCCTTTGGGAACGACACCGTATAAATCGTTAGCCAAAGTGACTTTTTTGTGATCAATGGTTTGTGGTCCTTTGTCTAAAAGTTTTTTGCGTTCGTATGTCGTATAGGCATAGTCCAGCAAAGCATTCCCAGCCACATGCCGTTCGTATTCACCATCTTGGTTTTGCCAATTACCAACGCCTAAAATGACTTCAATTAAACGGAAATCTCCTTGTTTGACAGTCGCAATATAGTTAAAACCGCCTGTTGGACTAGAGCCTGTTTTTAAACCATCCACGCCTTGGTAGCCATACTTAGCGCCTGGTAAAGAATAATTGTACGCTTCAAAAGTTTCCTCGTAAGGCGTGCCGACCATTGTTTTCACCACTGGTTTATTGGTGATTTCTAAAATTTCTGGATAATTTTTCAGAAAATGATAGGTTAGTGAAGCTAAATCCCTAGCTGTAGAGACGTTATCGCCATTTGGGTCAATTCCTTGCATTTGATACAGGCCGTTAAAGGCACTTGCTTGCGCCCCACTGCAGTTGTAATAGGTAGTATTTGTCATCCCTAATTCAGCCGCTTTTTGGTTCATTAAATGAACAAAGTCAGTAGGCTGGTTCCCTGAAATTAAATTTGCCAACATGAGAGTCGCCACATTAGAAGAGGGGACAGCAATCATTTTTAACAGTTCACGGACTGGATAAGCAACACCTAACGTAATTTTGTTATTACTAATGGCGTATATTTTAGAAATATCGACATCTTTTTGCGTAGCAGTCACAGTCGTATCCATTGTAAATTTTCCTTGCTCCATTGCTTCAAAGGCCAAGTACATGGTCATCACTTTGGCAATACTGGCAGGATTCCACGCTGAATCTGGTTGCTGCGACCAGAGAATTTCTCCAGAATCAGCATCAACAACGATGGCTGCTTTGGGAATGCCATCCGCTTTCAGGGTCGTCCCCATTTTTTTAGCAATTGCGGTAATATCTTCTTCTGCGTGAGTCACAGTAGGTTGGGCAAAAAAGGCCCCACAACTGACAACTAAGCCTAGCAGAAACAATGTAAATGGTTTAATTCGTGCGATGTTTCTCAGTCCTTTCTTATTCACGTTTTTTCATCCTAAAGGAGTCATCACTTCATTTTACTTAAAAAATGGCTGCCTGTATAGGAATTCTAGGTAATTTGTTTAAAAAAAGAACAAGTTATGAAAGCCAAATTAAAGAAGAAATGTTATTTTTTCAGTGAATCTCCAAGAAAGTCTTGAAAATTGCAGAAAAAAAGTGCAAAATAGAACTAATACTGTGAAATTATGTTTTGAAAGGAAGTCGTTATGTCAGAGCGCGGGTTATTAATCGTATTGTCAGGTCCTTCAGGAGTGGGGAAAGGGACTGTAAGAAAGGCTATTTTCGACAGTGAAGAAAATGATTTTCAATATTCAATCTCAATGACCACTCGGAAACAGCGAGAAGGCGAAGTGGATGGAGTAGATTACTATTTCCGTTCAAGAGAAGAATTTGAAGCGATGATTGAAGCTGGAGAAATGTTGGAATATGCGGAATATGTTGGTAACTATTATGGGACACCATTAACGTATGTTAACCAGACGCTAGATGAAGGCAAAGACGTCTTTTTAGAAATCGAAGTCCAAGGGGCTAAACAAGTCAAAGACAAAGTGCCTGATGGCGTATTTATCTTTTTGACACCTCCCGATTTAGCGGAATTAAAATCAAGAATTATTGGCCGCGGAACAGACGAAATGTCTGTGATTGAAGAACGAATGGCTGTGGCCAGAGAAGAAATCGAAATGATGGCGCTGTATGATTATGCGGTAGTGAATGATGAAGTTCCTTTAGCCGTGCAACGAATTAAAGACATTATCGCGAGTGAGCACTTCCGTGTTGACCGTGTAATTGGAAAATATATTAAAATGTTAGAGGAGATGTAGCCTTATGATGTTAAAACCGTCAATTGACTCATTGTTAAAAGAAGTTCCTTCAAAATATTCTTTGGTTATTTTAGCAAGCAAACGTGCGCATGAATTAGATGAAGGCGTTCAACCAACCGTTGAATCCTTTGATTCTGTAAAAAGTGTGGGTCGTGCGTTAGAAGAAATCGAAGCAGGAACAGTGATCAGTGATCCAAATCCTGAAGAAAAACGCGAACGTCTACGCATTGAACGTGAAGAACGCAAACGCCAACGTGAACAAGAACAAAAAGAATTAGAAAACCGTTTACGTGACGAAAAAAATTAATTGAATGATTGTCAACGAATGGAGAAAGCCGTCTGTCTATTTCAGAGGCTTTCTCTTCGTTTATTCTGAAAGGTGCCAACGAGACACACAAGACAAATCAGTCAATCTTTAGTACAATAGGCAAAGAGAATTTACATAAAAAGGAGGACGCACCATGCAAAAAGTAGCCAAAGTTATTGTGGATGTACCAACGATGCAAACCGATCAACCATTCACTTATTTAGTTCCTGAAAATTTAAATGAGCAATTGGCTGTCGGCATGCGTGTAGAAGTGCCTTTTGGTAACGGTAATCGGCATGTTCAAGGGTTTGTTCTAGCCATTGAACCAGTGGCTGCAACGGTTCTTGACGAAACCAATGTTCAGTTGAAAGAACTAGTGGCGGTGTTGGATTTAAAACCTGTCTTAAATACAGAAATGTTGGCTTTAGCTGATTATATGAAGGAAAAAACGTTTGCTTTTAAAATCACTTGTTTGCAAACCATGTTGCCTAGCGTAATGCGTGCCGATTACCAAAAATATATTTATTTAACGGATGAGCTTTCTGAAGAATTACAAGATCAGTTATTTTATGGTTTAGAGGAAATTTCGTGGGACCAAGCGCAAGAACGTGGGCTTTTGCCTCAACTAATGGCGTTGCGTAAACAGCAAAAAGTCGATATTCGCTACGAAGTTACGACGAGAAATAAAGTAAAAATGGTCCGCTTCATTCAAGCCGCTAAGGAATTTGAACAACTAGAGGAAATTCGTTTGGGTTTACGCAAGGGAGCTAAGAAGAAAGAGCAACTTCTTTACTATTTACAACGCTTGGGCACTGAAAAAATCACCGCTGTGAAGGAAATGAAAGAATTAGGTTTCAGTACCGCGCTTTTAAATGAAGCGGCCAAAAACGGCTGGTTAACGTTCATTGAAAAAGAAGCGTATCGTGATCCGTTTGCTAATCAGACGTTTGAAAAAACGACTGCGTTATCTTTGAATGCAGAACAACAGGTGGCTGTGGAAACAATCTTACAATCGGTCCAAGAACAGCAAAGCCAAACCTACTTATTGGAAGGTATTACAGGAAGCGGGAAAACAGAAGTTTATCTACAGGTCATTGCAGAAGTTCTTAACCAAGGCAAAACAGCCATTATGCTTGTCCCTGAAATTTCTTTAACTCCGCAAATGGTGCAACGCTTTAAAAGTCGCTTTGGCGAACATGTTGCTGTAATGCACAGTGGCTTATCGCAAGGTGAAAAATACGATGAGTGGCGGAAGATTGAACGAGGAGAAGCGGAAGTTGTGGTTGGTGCGCGTTCTGCCATTTTTGCGCCAATCGAAAACATCGGTGTGATCATTATTGATGAAGAACACGAGGCAAGTTATAAACAAGAAGAAACCCCCCGCTACCACGCGAGAGATTTAGCGATTTGGCGTTCGGAGTACCATCATTGCCCTGTTGTTTTAGGTAGTGCCACGCCGTCCTTGGAATCACGCGCTCGCGCACAAAAAAATGTTTATCAGCGGTTACGATTAACACAGCGTGCCAATCAAGCGGCAACTTTGCCTACGATTGATGTAGTGGATATGCGGCAAGAAGTAGAAAATGGCAATGTCTCTTCTTTTTCCATGTCGTTGCAAGAAAAACTCCAAGAACGCTTAGAGAAAAACGAACAAAGTGTTCTCCTACTTAATCGCCGTGGCTATTCGTCATTTGTGATGTGTCGCGATTGTGGCTATGTGTTGCCGTGTCCGAATTGTGATATTTCCTTAACTTTGCATATGGATAGCAAAACAATGAAATGTCATTATTGTGGACATGAAGAACGGATTCCTTATCGCTGTCCTAACTGTGGCCAAGATAAAATTCGCTACTACGGAACAGGCACACAAAAAGTAGAAGAAGAATTACAAACGTTGTTACCAGACAGTCGTATTCTCCGAATGGATGTTGATACGACCCGACGCAAAGGTGCGCATGAAAAGATTTTGCGAACATTTGGTGAAGGACAAGCGGATATCTTATTAGGCACACAAATGATTGCCAAAGGACTGGACTTTCCAAATGTGACGTTAGTCGGTGTCTTAAATGCTGATACCGCCTTGAATTTACCCGATTTTCGTTCCAGTGAACGGACCTTCCAGTTATTGACACAGGTCAGCGGTCGAGCTGGTCGAGCTGAAAAACCGGGGGAAGTCATCATTCAATCTTTTAACCCCGAGCATTATGCGATACAATTGGCAAAAGCCCAAGATTATGAAGATTTTTATACAAAAGAAATGTATATCCGTCATCGTGGGGATTATCCGCCGTACTATTTTACGGTCCAAATTACGGCTAGCCATCCTGAAGAAAATGAAGCAGCGAAACAAATGTTTCAAATTGCGACGAAATTAAAACAAGGCTTATCGCCGCAAGCTATTTTGTTGGGACCAACGCCCAACGCAATTATGCGTGTCAATAATCGGTACTTTTATCAAGTGATTATCAAGTATAAACAAGAACCAATGCTTCAACCATTATTGAAAGAAATTTTAACCGATACACAACGAGCAACGGCTCGTGGTTTAAAGCTTTCCATTGATGCAGAACCCATGAATTTTATTTAAAAAATACAGCTTTGAAAGGAGCACTTATGCGCTATCCAGTTGTGATTCACCCGAACGAACACTTAAAAATGAAGGCTCAACCTGTGACGATTATTACCGATGAAATTGTGCAGTTACTAGAGGATATGTATGAAACAATGCTGGCCCATGATGGGATTGGCTTAGCAGCCCCGCAAATTGGTAAAAATTTGCAAATGGCAGTGATTGAAATCGATGAAGAATCTGGTCATTTTGAACTAATTAATCCAGTGATTATTGAAAAAAAGGGAACCAGTATTGATGTGGAAGGTTGTTTAAGTATTCCAGAAACATATGGAACCGTTGAACGAGCAGATGAAGTGACTGTCCGTTATTTTGACCGTGAAGGTGAAGAAATGGAAGTTACGGCTTACGGCTATTTAGCTCGAGCTTTTCAACACGAAATTGATCATTTGAACGGCGAGTTATTTATCGATAAAATGATTGAGAAAATTGCACCAGAAGATTTAGAAGCGTATATGGAGGAACATTTTGATGACTAAAATTGTATTTATGGGCACACCAGCCTTTTCTGTTCCGATTTTAGAAAGTTTAATCGAGGCAGGCTATGACGTTCAAGCGGTTGTCACGCAACCAGATCGACCAGTTGGCCGAAAAAAAGTGATTACCCCAACGCCTGTCAAAGAAGCAGCTTTAAAACATAACTTATTAGTCTTACAACCAGAGAAAATTTCAGGTTCTCCTGAAATGGAAAAAGTGATTGACTTAGCACCAGATTTAATTGTGACAGCAGCCTTTGGACAATTTTTACCAGAGAAAATTTTAAAAGCGCCCAAACTAGGTGCGATTAATGTCCATGCCTCACTTTTACCAAAATATCGTGGCGGCGCACCTGTACATTACTCGATTATTGAAGGAGAAAAAGAAACAGGCGTCACGATTATGGAAATGGTGAAAAAAATGGATGCTGGCGCGATTTTAGCGCAACGTGCAATTCCGATTACGAAACAAGACGATGTAGGCACCATGTTTGAAAAATTAAGCATTCTAGGAAAAGAACTTTTATTAGAGACGTTACCTAAGCTAATTGCTGGCGAAATCACGCCTATTCCACAAGTGGAAGAAGAGGCTACTTTTTCACCAAATATTGCCCGGGAACAAGAACGAATTGACTGGCAAAAAACTGCTGAGGCAATTGATAACCAAGTGCGTGGTATGCGTCCTTGGCCAACAGCGTTCACAACCTATCAAGGGACCAACTGGAAAATTTGGGCAGTGACACCACTGACTGAAACAACAACCAGCGCCCCAGGAACGATTATCCAACGTAGTAAAAAAGCGCTATGGATTGCTTGTGGCGAAGGGACAGTTCTTCAAATTGATCGCCTGCAACCAGCAGGTAAAGGTCAATTAACGATTCAAGAATTTTTAAATGGCGTCGGTCAAAATGTCGCAGAAAAAGATAAGGTGGACTAACAAAAATGGCTGAAAAAATCCCCAAGAAATTAAAACGTTCTGTTCGATACGTTGCTTTAGAAACCATCGAACGTGTGGATAAAGGTGGGGCGTACTCCAATCTTTTACTTAATGAAATGATGACAAAATCAGAACTAAGCGAGAAAGATGGCCGCTTGTTTACAGAACTTGTCTACGGCACAATTAGTCGCAAATTATTGTTGGAATACTACTTAACACCATTTGTTAAGAAACCGCAAAAAGTCGATAATTGGGTGAAAAATTTATTGATTTTATCGTTATATCAATTACTTTATTTAGATAAAGTGCCTGATCATGCAGTCATTAATGAAGCGGTTGAAATTGGCAAACGTCGTGGCAATCCTGGGATTGGTAAATTCGTGAATGGCGTGCTGCGGGCGTTCCAACGAAATGGAGCACCTAGTTTGGCCGCAATTAGCGATCCAGTTGATCGTTTAGCAACGGAAATTAGCATGCCACGTTGGTTAACAGAAAAATTACTTGCCCAATTAGGCGAAGAAGAAACACGGCAGTTAGGTTTGTCATTATTTGAAAAAAGCCATGCGAGTGGCCGAGTAAACACACGGTTTATTTCACGAGAAGAAGCGCTGGAAGAATTACAAGAAACAGGGATTGCCGCGAAGGAAAGTCAACTTTCCCCTTATGGTGTTGTCGCTGAAAAAGGCTACTTAGCTGGTAGTGAACTGTTTATTAACGGTTGTTTAACCATTCAAGATGAAAGCTCTATGCTCGTGGCTCCAGCGATGCAAATTGAACCGCATCATCGTGTCTTGGATGCTTGTGCGGCTCCTGGTGGCAAAACGACTCATATCGCAACTTTTTTAGAGGCTGAAGCAGGTGGTCGTGTGACTTCTTTAGATATTCATGCGCACAAAATTAAGCTAATTAATGAAAATGCGCAACGCCTCAATGTGGCGGATGTCGTCCAAGCAGAAAAGCTTGATGCGCGACAAGTGGCCGAAGAATTTCCCGCAGAAACCTTTGATCGGATTTTAGTTGATGCACCATGTTCAGGCTTAGGGCTAATGCGCCGTAAACCAGACATTAAATACCATAAAACGGCCAATGATTTTCAAAATTTACCTAAAATTCAGTTAGAAATCTTAGAAAGTGTTGCCCCAACACTAAAACAATGGGGTATAATGGTCTATAGCACTTGTACTATTACGCCAGAAGAAAATCAGGAAGTAGTGGCAGCCTTTTTAGCCAAACACCCTGAATTTGAAAAAATTGAAATTGTTGCAAATGAAAATGTCCAAGCAGTAGTAAAAGAGCAAGAACTGGTTCTGTATCCCCATCAATACATGACAGATGGCTTCTTTATTTGCTGTATGCGGAAAGTTAGTTCAAATGAGGTGAAATAATTTGGAAATCAACGTTCAATCAGATGTCGGTCGCAAAAGAAATACGAACCAAGATTATGCCAACGTTTTTGAGAACCAACAACACATAACCTTTGCTGTTTTAGCAGATGGCATGGGTGGTCACCAAGCAGGTGATGTCGCTAGCCAAATGGCAGTCAATAATTTAGGTGAGAGTTGGTCCAATGCGTCTGTCGACTCAGCTGAAAAATCTGCACAGTGGTTAATTCAAGCAATTCAAAAGGAAAATGAAAAAATTTATGAACGCGGACAATCGAAACCAGAGTATTTAGGAATGGGGACAACCGTGGTTGGTGCCATCCTTTTACCGGATTCATTTGTCTTAGCAAATGTGGGGGACAGTCGTGCTTATTTAGTTCGTGACCAACACATGTTACAATTAACAGAAGATCATTCTTTAGTGAATGAACTAGTAAAATCAGGGGAGATTACTCGTGAGATGGCTGCAAATCATCCACGAAAAAATGTCCTAACACGTTCTTTGGGAATGCCTGGCACTGTCGAAGTCGATGTAACCAATCATGAATGGCTGCCTAATGACTATTTACTGTTATGTTCGGACGGTTTAACCAATATGGTTCCTGAGACAAAAATTTTAGAAATTTTAGAGACGTCAGATCCCTTAGAATCCAAATTAAGCCAACTCGTTGCCCAAGCAAATGAAGCGGGTGGTTTAGATAACATTACCGTGTTAGTGATACACTTTGACGAACAGAAGGAGGAAAACCAATGATAGAAATCGGCAAGAAGCTGAATGGTCGATATCACATTATTGGCAGCATCGGAAGCGGCGGCATGGCCAACGTCTATTTAGCACACGATTTAATTTTAGACCGAGACGTTGCAGTAAAAGTCTTGCGCTTTGACTTCCAAAACGATCAAGCCGCCATCCGACGTTTTCAGCGTGAAGCACTAGCCGCAACTGAGCTGGTTCACCCGAATATCGTCAGTGTGTACGATGTAGGCGAAGAAGATGGACTACAATATTTAGTCATGGAATATGTAAAAGGAATGGACTTAAAACGTTACATCCAAACGCATTTCCCAATCCCTTATTCCACAGTTGTGGACATTACGCAACAAATTTTATCTGCTGTCGCAATGGCACATGAACATAGAATTATTCACCGGGATTTAAAACCGCAAAACATTCTGATTGACGAACACGGCACAGTCAAAATTACTGACTTTGGGATTGCGATTGCCTTGTCAGAAACGTCAATTACGCAAACGAACACAATGTTAGGTTCGGTGCATTACTTATCGCCAGAACAAGCACGCGGAAGCATGGCGACTAACCAATCAGATATTTACGCTGTGGGAATTATTCTCTATGAAATGCTAACGGGGAATGTACCTTTTGATGGTGAATCAGCCGTAACGATTGCCTTAAAACATTTTCAAGAAGAAATTCCCTCTGTTAAAATGTTTGATCCAGGGATTCCTCAATCATTGGAAAATGTGGTTCGTCACGCAACCGCAAAAGACCCAAGCGATCGCTACAAAACAGCGAATGAGATGGCAGAAGACTTATACACGTCCTTGTCAGCCAGTCGTTTAAACGAACCTGCGTGGGAACCAACGGCTTTATTAGGAGAAACGAAAGTATTAACTCCGATTCCCGAAGACATCGCTGAACCGGAAGAGACAACGCCTGTCGAAGTCCCAGAAGATATCGCAGATGACATTTTAGCTGAACAACCACCGAAGAAAAACCGCAAAAAATTGTGGATTGGCTTAGCAATTGCGGCATTAATTGCTTTAGCAATAGGTGGCTTAGCCTTTGCAATGTCGGGTGGTAAAGACGTTGAAGTTCCTGATGTTACAAATGAAACGAAAGCGGCCGCTTCACAAGCGCTACAAAGTGCCGGGCTGAAAGTCGACAGTGAAACCAAAAAAATTCCCGATGATAAGATTGAAGAAGGCAAGGTGGTCAAAACAGACCCCGAAGCAAAATCATCCGTGAAAAAAGGCCGATCTGTTACTTTATATATCAGCTCTGGAACAGAAAAAATTGAGATGGCCGATTATACAAACGAATCGTATGAATCTGCTGTCGAAGCCTTGAAAAAACTAGGGTTTTCAGAAGACCAAATTACAACGAAAAAAGAATACAGTGATTCTGTGTCTACGGATAGCATTATTAAACAAAAACCAGCTGCAGGTAAAAAAGTTGATCCGAAAAAAGACAAAGTCACTTTAACGGTCAGTGAAGGACCAGAAGCGGTTACTTTGCCTAGTTACGCCGGTTATTCTTACACAAATGCAGTAAATGCACTGGCACAGTTAGGCATTTCTGAATCTCAAATTACGCGTGTCGACCAAGCAAGCGATACGGTAGAACCAGGTTTAGTCATTACGCAAGACCCCGCACCAGGTGGCACCGTGACACCTAAAAATGGCCAAGTGACGTTATATGTAAGTAAAGGCAGCGACAAAGTGACACTTTCTGATTATAGCGGAATTTCTTACGATAATGCGGTAAGTCGCTTAATTGCTTTAGGTATCCCAGAATCTCAAATTAAACGAGTGGACGAAGAAAGCGACAAAGTTGAAAAAGATACCGTGATTAGTCAAGAACCAGCTTCTGGTACCGCTGTTGATCCGAAAAATGACACGATTACTTTACATGTCAGCAAAGGCAGTGACTCAGTAACTGTTCCTGATATTTCAGGTTATTCGCCAAAAGCTGCAGAAGACAGCATCAATAACGCTGGCCTTAAAATCAATGAACAAGGATTATCTGGCTCTGGCGATGGCCAAGTCGTTGAACGAACTAGCCCATCCGCTGGCAGCAAAGTCAAAAAAGGCGACTCTGTTACAGTTTATTATTCAAAAGTAAATGATTCAAAAAGCACCACTAGTGAAAGTAGTACGAGTAATTAAGACAAGAGGTTGGGACAGGAGTGTTTAGCTTCAAGAACCAAGTAGGTACTGTTTAACATCTATTTGCTTTTCAAATAGTGTTTCTCAGCAATAAGAAGAAGCTGCTCCTGTCCCGCCGTTTATCTTAAGGTTTAAGTCTAGGAAGGTAAGTCATTTCGACTTATGTCCTAGGCTCTTTTTAATTAATAGAATCGAGAGGCTCCCTTGATTTCTCTGCCACTATCCTGTATATTCGAAAGTAGTTAGGAGTGGTTTATCTGAAAGGTCAAATCAGAAAAGCGTTAAGCGGTTTTTATTATGTATACGCAGATGGAGAAACATATCAAACAAGAGCGCGAGGGAATTTTCGTAATCGAAAAATTACGCCACTCGTGGGAGATGAAGTACTTTTTGAAAGCGATAATTTAACAGATGGTTATGTGTTGGAAATTTTACCAAGACGAAATGAATTAGTGCGCCCGCCTGTTGCAAATGTGGATCTAGGTGTGGTTGTCATGAGTATGGTTTCGCCAAATTTTTCGTTTAATTTGTTGGATCGTTTCTTAGTCAGCTTAGAGTATAAGGATATAGAACCAGTTATTTATTTAACGAAAGTTGATCTATTAGATGAGCCGCAACGTCAAGAAGTCACTGAAATTAAACAGATTTATGAAGCGTTAGGTTATGCGGTAATCGCTTCGGAAGACGTAGAAGCCACCAAAGAATTAGAACGCTTTTTCCCAGAACGGTTGACTGTTTTTATGGGACAATCAGGCGCTGGAAAATCAACATTGTTGAATCAAATTTCACCAGAATTACAACTAGCAACTGCGGAAATTTCCCAATCTTTAGGACGGGGCAAACATACGACCCGTCACGTGGAATTGATTCCGTTATACGACGGTTTGGTTGCTGATACACCAGGATTTAGTGCCATCGATTTCTTGGAGATGGAAGCAGTGGAATTACCAAAGCAATTTCCTGAATTTGTTGCCGCGGCCTCTCACTGTAAGTTTCGTGAATGTATGCACCACAAAGAACCTGGTTGTGAAGTGAAACGTCAAGTGGAAGCGGGAACCATTGCAACGAGTCGTTACGAAAATTATTTACAGTTTTTAATGGAAATCGAGAATCGACGACCTGTTTATAAGAAAAAATCATAGCAAATATAAAGGGAGCGAGCCAAATGAAACTAGCACCATCCATTTTAAGTGCCGATTTTGCCAATTTAGAAAGAGATATCCGTTTAGTAGAAGAATTAGGAGCAGATTATATTCATGTTGATGTTATGGACGGTCAATTTGTGCCCAACATTACCTTAGGACCGAATATCGTTTCAGCGATTCGTCCAGTGACAAAACTACCATTGGATGTTCATTTGATGATTGTACAACCTGAAAACTATATCAATGCCTTTGCGGAAGCCGGTGCGGATATTATTACTGTCCATCAAGAAGCAACACCCCATATTCATCGTGCCTTACAAATGATTAAAAATGCGGGTGTGAAAGCTGGCGTAACCATCAATCCTGGGACACCACTTTCGATGATCGAAAATGTATTAGATTTGGCAGATCAAGTCTTGGTAATGACTGTCAATCCAGGCTTTGGCGGACAATCATTTATTGAAAACTCACTAGAAAAAATTGCTCAATTAAAAGAATGGAAAGAAACAAAAGGATACACCTATGAAATTGAAGTCGATGGCGGGATTGTTCCTGAAACTGCCGCACGCTGCAAAGAAGCTGGTGCGGAAGTGTTCGTTGCAGGCTCCTACATTTATAATGCTGAAAATCCTCAAGAACGAATCGATGCACTGAGAGCAGTGCTAGACAAATGAGTCGTGTCTTACTGGTAGCTGGGGGCAATCCAAGTGATTGGCCAACCATTGAACCAGCTACGTATGATTATTTCGTAGGTATTGATCGCGGCTGTCTCCATTTATTAGAGGCCGATTTACCGTTACAATTAGCGGTGGGTGATTTTGATTCATTATCACGAGAAGAATACCATTTTGTCCAAGAAACTGCCGAAACACTCATCCAAGCACCCGCTGAAAAAGATGATACAGATACACAATTAGCGCTTCAAGAAGCTTTACAACGATTTCCACAAGCAGAGATGACGATTATCGGTGCGACAGGGGGCAGAATTGACCACCTGTTAGCCAATCTTTGGTTACCTTTTGAACCACGATTTCAAGGCGTACTTCGCCAAATCCGTCTATGCGATCGTCAAAATAGCATCCAGTATTACGCCCCTGGTTCGTATATCGTACCAAAAGAGCCAGATAAAGAATATCTGGCCTACTGCTGTTTGACGCCTGTAGAAAACTTGACGCTACGACGCAGTAAATATTTATTAACCAATCAAGATGTTCCTTACCCAACATCGTATGCAAGTAATGAATTTATCGAAGAAGCCGCTGCTTTTTCCTTCGATGCAGGGATGATTGCGGTTATTCAAAGTAAAGATAAGTAAAAAGAGGTTGGACCTTCATCAAAGTGATGAAGGTCCAACTTCTTTTTTTATGCAATAAAAAAAGCCGAACAACGAACGTCCAGCTTTGCTTATTTAAGTTTATTAAACACGTTCGATTTTACCAGATTTCAAAGCACGAGTTGACACCCAAACTTTTTTAGGTTTACCATCGATTAATACGCGAACTTTTTGTAAGTTAGGTTTCACAGTGCGTTTTGTTGAGTTCATCGCATGTGAACGGTTATTACCACTTGAAGTCTTACGACCAGTGAAGTAACATACTTTTGCCATTTTAAGTTTCCTCCTTTGCCTTGATCTTGGAGCGATAATATTCAGCTCATACTAACTTAATTTATCATATTAGGCACTGATTTGCAAGAAGATTTTTAGTGACTAACAACAAAAGTAGCTTGTCAGGTGATAGTTTTTCATTGTCTGATTTTAAATACTTAAGAAATCCATGCACAAACGTAAGACGATAAAGATGAAAATTTAAGAGTTCAAGAAAAAAATGTAGTGTTCCGTGTTTGATTAATATAATTAAAGTACTTAGATAAATGAAAAAGGAGGAAAATATGAGCTTAGAAATTAAAAAGTTGAAAAAGAAAATGAATGAGCAGGAAATTATTAAAGGAATCAATTTGACTATTCCAGAAGGCGAAATTTATGGCTTTTTAGGCGCAAACGGTGCAGGTAAAACTACTATTTTCCGCCATATTTTAGGCATCTACTCTCCTGATGAAGGGGAAATAACATGGCAGGGACGTAAAGTTGATCGCTTTGATGCTAAAGAGGTCGGTTATCTTCCAGAAGAGCGTGGACTATATCCGAAAAGAACGGTGAGACAACAATTAACTTTCTTTGGGAAGCTCCGTAAAATGAAAAAGAAAGAAATTGAAAAAAGTATCCTCTTTTGGCTGGATTTTTTTAAGATACAAAAGAACGTAGATCGAAAAATTAGTGAATTGTCAAAAGGGAATCAACAAAAGATTCAATTTATTGCGTCGATCATTCATGGACCCAAGCTTGTCATTTTGGATGAACCATTCTCTGGGCTAGACCCGATTAATGCGAATCAACTAAAAGAAGCAATTCTTTTTTTGAAGGAAAATAGTGCTACGATCATTTTCAGCTCTCATCAAATGGCAAACGTAGAAGAAATCTGTGAAAACATTTGTATGATGAAAAAGGGTGAGGTTCTTGTAGAAGGAAATTTAAAAGAAATCAAAGATGAAACGGATAAAAGAAAAGTGATTGTTCAGGCTGATTTTGACAGAGAAATATTAAAACAAGATTTTGAAATAGAATCGTATAAAGAAGAAAATGATGTTATTTCTTTTTATGTAAAAGATGAATGTACTGCGAAGAAAATTCAAAAATTTATTTTTCAATCAGAAAATATTCAGCAATTCAGAATTGAGCCAATTTCGTTAAATGATATTTTTCTAGAAAGAGTGGGTGAGTAAAGTGAAAAATATAGTGACGATTGCTTTAGAAACATACAAACAAAAAGTCGTGTCAAAAGTGTTTGTTATTATACTGTTGGTTTTGATGGTAGGGACATTTTTGGGAATGAATTATGAAGGGATTCTAAAAAAAGAGGAACCAAGTAAAGAAACCATCCTTGTTGTTTCAAATAATCAAGAAACTGTTACTATGCTGAAAGAAGTTGGTAAAGGTACCAATCTGAACTTTGTTGACGGCGGTCAAAAGTTATCAGATGCTGAGAAAGAGCTGAAAGATAGAGCGAGTAAAACCATTTTGAAAATTGAAAAGAGTAGCGCTGGTCTATACGAAGGAAAAATTTATTACGAAGGAGCTCTCCAATATAATGTGTCTGAACAATTACAAAGTCTTGTAACCACTGTAAATCAATCGATTAAATTAAATCAATTAAATATTGATGCGGCGCAACAACAGTTTTTGAATGAAAGCACACGTTTATCCTTAGAATCTTTAGCTGGAAATCAAGATAATTCGGTTCAAACATTAATACTAGTTTATATTGTTGGCTTTATTCTCTACATTGCAGTTATGCTCTTTTCTACAATGGTTGCTCAAGACATTGCGGTGGAAAAGAGTTCAAGAGTTATGGAAATTTTACTCACAACAATTACACCAGTTCAGCATTTAATTGGTAAAATTGTTGGCATTGGGCTAGTTGGGGTAACGCAAGCAGCAGCAATTTTTGGGGCTGCGTATGCATCTTATGGAATTTTTGGAGATAGTACAGGAGTATTTGACTTTTTGAGTGAAGGCAAAAATAGTCAAGCAATCATCTTAGCTATCATATGTTTCGTTTTAGGTTATTTGCTATATTCTGTTACGGCTGCTATTTTAGGTTCTGTTGTTTCCTCTGTTCAGGAAGTTCAACAGTTGATGTATATTTTGATTATTCCTTTATTTATTGCGATGTTTATGGTAATGATTCTTGCAGCTGGATTAGGAAGTAACCAAGCGACTATCATTTCATCTTATATACCGTATCTATCACCGATAGTCATGTACGCACGTTATATGCTGGGGGATGCATCGTTAAATGCTTTTGCTGTAGCGATGGGAATTAATCTGGTTTTTACTGCGATTTTAGCGTTTCTAGGGAAGAGTGTTTATCAAGGGGGCGTGTTTATTTATAGTGGAGATAAACTTATAAATGTTTTCAAAAAAGCGTTTAAATCTGGGAAATATTATGTTAGATGAGTATAAAAAGTCTTGTCGCAACTCTCATGTATAAAACATTTATTTTGATAAATAAAAAAGTAATTGAAATTGTACACTCAGTATAGCGAGTGTACAATTTTTGTTTATAGCGTAATAGTCGGGCACCGAAATCTACTTTTTCTCAGTTTCACTTGTAAAGAAAGCTTGAATTGTCTTTTATTAGAGTATATACTTTTTTTATTAACTGAAATATAAGGAGGTTTTAATTTGGCGAGGTTTGTTTTTATTCTAAGTAATATCACGGCAGTGGTTCAAGTGTTCTTTAATTATCTAAAGTCAAAAGTAGTAAAGCTTAATAAAAAAATTACTTTACATAGTATTTTCGGATTGATGGTTATCGCAATTTTGAATGGCAAAATAATTTCTGCTATAGGAATGTATGGATTTGCTTGGATTTATTTGAGTATAATAATTTTAGGTTATTTTTTTATCTCTAAAAGCCTTATTAAAGTTTTAGGTATAAATTCTTATATCGTCATTATTTCAGCTATAAGTGGTCAGTTTGTATCCTTTATAAACGCCGATTGTAAAATTAAGCTAGACAAATAAAAAAGTCATTTGTGCTACACTCA
>OKDX01000039.1_pt1 | contig 50101 bp, 48 predicted proteins | sample 1613231 | NCBI WGS metagenome assembly OKDX01 (sample SAMN04436847, study PRJEB24849) | human gut metagenome | biome: human gut; feature: NICU; material: stool | host: Homo sapiens | place: USA: Saint Louis, MO | collected 2011-09-05
CGGGTTTGATTTACCGATAAATCTTGTATATTTTTTTCAACAATGGTCAAATCATACATTTCCGCAGAAAGTTTTGGTGCAATAGCTGCAAAAGGTAATTCTGGATGTTCTGCAATGTATTTGGCTGCGTAAGCTGTTGAAGGCGTTGATTCTAAAATCGCTTCTGGAAAGTTTTTCGCTAGAAACATCTGCGATTGAGCTAATGCTTGCGGATGTGATAAAATTTTCTGACTTTGTTGCCAGATCGATTGATTCTCTTTTGCCACCATTAATTGTTGTTGAATCGGTAAAACTAACTCTGCTTGGACAGGTAACTGCGCTTGATGATACAAATAATCTATCGATGCGTTAACAGTTCCTTCAATCGTGTTTTCTATTGGAATAATGCTACATGTCACTTCTTGCTGTTCAATTGCTTTCAAGCAAGCTGGAATCGATGCGTACGGTATCAATGTAGCATCAGGAAAAGCAGCCAACGTTGCACTGTACGTAAAGGAACCAATCGGACCTAAATAACCAACTTTCATCGTTTCTCTACTCCTTTAATTGTTGCAGAATTTCATTGATAATTTCTTCTGGTGAGCGATTGGTCGTATCAATTGTCATCTTCGCACATTCTTCATAAAAATTTTTACGAGACTCAAATAAAGTAATGATTTCTTTTGAAGAACGTTCTATAGCTAAGGGGCGTTGGTTTTCAGTATCTTCTGCGATTCTTTTTAACAGCTCTTCTGGTGTCGCATGTAAATAAATCACTTGCTGAAAAGATTTTAATAAGCTACGATTTTCTGGTCCGACAACAATCCCGCCCCCAGTTGAAAGGACGGCTGTATTTTTTGACAGCTCCTTTAAAAGTTGGGTTTCCTGTTCTCGGAAAGCTGCTTCACCATATTTTTCGAAATAGTCAGGAATTGAGCGTCCTATTTTTTCAATTAACGCTGTATCTAAATCAAGATGAGGCATCTTTAGTTTATTGGCCAAACTTTGGCCGATAGTTGTTTTACCCGCACCCATGAAACCAATTAAAACAATGCTTTCCATGGTTCGTTATCCTCCTTCGTTAACAACTTAAACGTTCTAAGTCGTCAAAAAATGCTGGATAAGAAACTGAAACTGCTTCAGCCTTATCTAATTCAACAGTGCCTTCTTTTACAAGTAATGCAGCAATTTGTAACATCATCCCGATACGATGATCCCCATAACTGGTAACTCTTCCACCATGTAAAGAAGTTGGTCCATGTATAATTAAGCCATCATCAGTAGGCGTGATGTCGGCGCCTAAAATTGTTAATTCTTTCGCTACTGCATCAATCCGATTGGTTTCTTTGACTTTCAATTCTTCTGCATCTCGAATGATTGTCGTGCCAGTAGCCTGAGTAGCTAACAAAGCAATAATCGGTAACTCATCAATTAAACGTGGGATAATAGCGCCACCAATCTCTGTAGCTGTTAATTGACTCGTTTTTACAAGTAAATCGCCAGAGTGATTGGCCTCATCTTCATTTAAAATAGTGACGGAACCACCCATGTTTTTAATCACATCTAAAATACCTGTCCGCGTTTGATTTAAGCCAACATTTTTCAGAAGTATCTCGCTATCTGGGACTACTAAACCCGCAACTAAAAAGAAAGCTGCAGAAGAGATATCACCAGGAACTACCACATTTTGACCTGTTAATTGTTGCGGTCCAGTTAACATAATTTTTTTACCGTCTACTTCAAGCGTCCCACCAAATTGTCGAATCATCTCTTCTGTATGATCACGTGTCTTTTCTTTCTCAACCACTACAGAAGTGCCCTTGGCTTGCAAAGCAGCGAATAAAATAGCCGATTTAACTTGAGCACTTGCAACAGGCATTGTGTAGTCAATCGGTTGCAAATTTTGAGTCCCGCGAATAGAAATTGGCGGAAACTCCGTTTGCTGAACCCCTTGACATTCCGCTCCCATTTGGTTTAAAGGAAGCATCACACGATTCATCGGTCGTTTAGAAATAGACGCATCACCAGCTAGGCGCGTTTCAAAGGGACAGCCAGCTAAAATGCCCAGCATCAGACGAATTGTTGTACCTGAATTTCCAACATCAATTGTATTCCTCGCCTTTTTTAAACCTGCAAATCCTTGCCCCTCAACGGTGATTGTCGTCCCGTCATCTTCAATGTTCACACCCAAAGAACGAAACGCCGCTAAGGTACTTAAACAATCTTCGCCTCTTAGAAAATTTGTAATCGTCGTTTTTCCAGAAGAAATCGCTCCAAACATAATACTTCTATGGGAAATCGATTTGTCGCTAGGAACCATCAGAGTCCCTTGTAAATGTTTCACATTTGTACGTAGTTGCACCCTCATCACCTCTTATTTTTCGTAACACGTATAGTTCGTTTTTTTAGATAAAATTTGTTTTGCAGCTTGGCAGTCTGGTTGATTTTTAAAAGACAATTGAAGAATCCCATAGATTTCTTCTCTCGTTTCTAAAATTTTAATATTTGTAAGAGAAAGGTCCGCTTCGCCTAAAATTTGCGTAATTTCAGCAATGATTCCTGGTTGATCTGGTACATCAACAAACAGATCATAGAAAGCTGGGATTGCGCCTTCTTTGTGAATAGGCAATTGAGCACGTGTTTCTTTGGCCTTATCAAAAAAATTACGAATAGCTGGGGCGTTTTTTTCTGTTAACCATTGGCAAACAGTAGTCATCTCTTTTTGCCAATTTTCTAGTAAGTCCAATAATACTAAGCGATTGCTTAATAAAATATCCGTCCACATCGTTGCATCAGAGGAAGCAATTCGAGTAATATCTCTGAATCCTCCAGCCGCTAGCTGCTGTGCTCTAGGGTAAGTGGTATTCAGTTGCTGACTTTCGTTCACTAAAGCTGCGGCAACAATATGTGGCAAGTGACTTAGAGCACCAGTAATTTCATCATGTTCCTGTGCAGGCATCGTAATAAACTTCGCATGCGTTCCTTTTAGTAATGTTTGTAACTCCTGAATCTGTTTGTTTTTTTCGCCATGGTCATCGGTAAAAATATAGTAGGCATTTTCAAACAAACGTTCATCAGCGGCTGTTACGCCGGATTTATGTGAACCAGCCATTGGATGACCACCAATAAAATTTTTCATGTTAAGCTTTGTTGCTAACTGATTAATTTCCACCTTGGTACTACCCACATCTGTGATCAGAGCAGTTTCTAGTGATAATTGGTTTAATTCTTCTAGTTGTACTAAAGTTGCTTTAACTGGGGAACAAAGAAAAATAATCTCTGCTCGTCTTGCCCCACTTGTTAAAGATTCAGCTATCTCATCAATTAGACCCGTTTTCTTAGCAAATTCAGTTGCCTCCGCTTGATTATCGAAACCGATAATCTCACTGTTTGGATGCCCTTTTTTGATACACAAAGCCAGTGAACTCCCGATTAGCCCTAATCCTACGATTAAAATACGTTTCTTCATTTTTTCCCTCCATATACTTGCGACTTTCTTCCATTAAAAGTTTTGAGTATATAGGCGATAACGTTTCACTGCTTCTTTCATTTGTTCAAATGAGTCACTATCAAATTTTTCGAGCATTGCCTTCGCTACTTCCGTTGCAACAACGGCTTCACAAACAACGCTAGCGGCCGGTACCGCCGTGCTATCAGAGCGCTCAACGCTGGCCTTATAAGGCTCCTTTGTATCAATATTCACGCTTTGTAATGGTTTATAAAGGGTTGGAATAGGTTTCATGACACCACGAACGATGATTGGCATTCCGTTGGTCATTCCTCCTTCAAAACCGCCTAAATTGTTGGAAGTTCTGGTATAACCAGTACTTTCGTCCCAAACAATCTCGTCCATCACTTGACTACCAGGGCGTTGCGCCATTTCAAATCCAATGCCAAACTCAGCACCTTTAAAAGCATTGATGCTTACAACAGCTTGCGCAATTTTGGCATCTAGTTTACGATCCCATTGAACATAGCTACCTAAGCCAGCTGGAACGCCACCCACAAGTACTTCTACTACCCCACCAATTGTATCGCCATTTTTCTTGGTTTGGTCAATTAGTTCTTTCATTTTTTCTTCTACGGAAGGATCTAATACGCGAACGGCAGATTGTTCAGATCGTTCTTGAATTTCACGAATCGTTAAATTTTCAGGAATCGTAGCTTCAATCCCGCCTAATACCGCGACATGCCCAGCGACTTGGATATCCAGTTCAGCTAAGAGTTTTTTAGCAACCGCACCAATCGCCACACGCATCGTTGTTTCTCGTGCCGAAGACCGTTCTAAAACATTCCGTAAATCATCATGTTGATATTTCATGCCACCGACTAAATCAGCATGTCCTGGACGTGGTTTGCTGACGCGGCGGATTTTCTTTTGTTTTTCAGGAACTGGCTCTACTGACATCACGGAGGTCCAATTTTTCCAGTCTTTGTTTTCGACAATCAACGTTACTGGTGAGCCAAGTGTTTTACCATGCCGAATGCCCGAAGTAATACGTACTTGGTCTTTTTCAATTTTCATCCGTCCCCCACGACCGTAACCGCCTTGACGTCTTGCTAATTCTCGGTTAATCTCTTCGCTACTTAAAGGCAAGCCGGCTGGTAAGCCTTCAATAATAGCAGTTAATTCAGGTCCATGTGATTCGCCTGCTGTAATAAAGCGCATCTTAAATTCCTCCTTCTCTGTTTAAAAATGCTCGAATTTCTTCCGTTGGTAAAGAGACAATTTTCGCTTGACCAATTTTTTCTAAGACAATGATTTTAATCTGTCCCCCACGTGTTTTTTTATCATGTGTAATTGCTTGATAGAGACGTTCTTCTGGCCAACGATCTGTCGTTACTGGTAAATCGAACTTTTCTAGCATGGTGACCAACTCTTGGGTAGTCCCAAGTGGGGAAAGCCCTCGTTGTTCTGCGACTTGAGTTATTTGAATCATTCCTAAAGAAACGCCTTCACCGTGAGCAATCACCCCGTAACCAGCTGTATTTTCTAATGCGTGGCCAATCGTATGCCCAAAATTCAGAATCAAACGTAAGCCCAAATCTAATTCATCTTCTTCGACGACATCACGTTTAATCTTGCAACAGGCCGTGATAATTTCTTCTGCATGTGCCACTAAATCTTGTTCATTTTCCAAAGAGGATAAACGGTGCCACAATTCAACATCAGCGATAGCTGCTGATTTTACAATTTCTGCAATTCCTTCACGCACACGTCTAGGTTCTAATGTTTTAAGTGTATTAGGATCAATTAAAACCCCATCTGGTTGGGCAAAAGTACCGACAAGATTTTTGGCTTTTTTAGTGTTAACCGCTGTTTTACCTCCAATGCTACTATCTACTTGTGCCAGTAAGGTTGTTGGTACTTGCAAAAAGTGAATACCGCGCATATAGGTTGAAGCGACAAATCCAGCTAGATCTCCCACAACGCCTCCACCTAGAGCAATTAGACCATCACTTCGAGTCAATTGCTGTTCCGCTAAAAAATCATAAAGCAGCTGAGCTGTTTCGAGGCTCTTACTTTGTTCACCTGCCGCTACAGCAATCAATGATGTTTCAAAACCAGCAGCTTGCAGTTCTTTCTCAACAGCTACGCCATATAATTTATTCACCGTTTCATCGGTAATAATCGCTACCCGTTGTGGCTGCCACAGGCTACGTACCCAGGTGCCAATTTTATCTAAGGCACCTGTTTCGATGGTTAAATCATATGAATGTGTAGGTAACGTTACGGTTAATTTCATGTCCTCTACTCCTCTGTCTTTACTAATCTTCTAAAGCATTAATTTCTTTCATTGCTTTTTCGATGATATGAACTTCTTTCATCATACGTAGGTAAGTTTTTTCATTCAAGGATTGTGGCCCATCTGACCACGCATTCGCTGGATCTGGGTGAATTTCTACAATCAAGCCGTCCGCACCTGAAGCAACACCTGCTCGGGCCATTGGCGGTACTAAATCCCAGATACCAACACCATGACTCGGATCAACAATAATTGGAAAATGACTTAATTTTTTAATTAAAGGCACCGCACTTAAATCAAGTGTATTGCGCGTAGCGGTTTCGTACGTACGAATCCCACGTTCAATGAAGATCACATTGAAATTTCCTTGCGCAGCAATGTATTCAGCTGCGTTTAGCCATTCATCAATCGTACCAGCAATCCCGCGTTTTAAGCCAATAGGTTTTCCAGTTTTACCAACCGCTTGTAATAACTTGAAATTTTGCATGTTGCGCGCACCGATTTGTAAAATGTCACTGTATTTTGCGACAAGTTCTAAATTCGCTTCATCCATCACTTCTGTAATGACTTGCATATCTAATTCATCAGCCGCTTGGCGAATGTATTTTAGTCCTTCTTCTTCTAGTCCTTGGAAAGCGTATGGCGACGTTCTAGGTTTGAATGCACCACCTCGTAAAATTGTTGCACCGCCAGCTTTAGCAATTCGCGCACATTCACGAATCTGATCTAAGCTTTCGATTGAACAAGGGCCCGCCATCATGGTCATACTGCCGTCACCGATTTTAACACCGTTCACATCAACCACTGTATTCTCTGGATGAAATAAACGACTCGTTAGTTTGTAAGACAACGAAATGCGGACACTTTTCTCCACGCCTTCTAATGCTGTTAACTCTGCTTCAACTAATTTTTCTGTATCACCAATCAAGCCTATCACTGTTTTTCCATTATCTTGACTTGTTTGAGTAGTTAAGCCTGCACCTGTTACTAAATCAATGACTTGTTTCATTTGCTTTTCGGTTGCATTTTCTTTCATAATTACGATCATTATATTCTCTCCTCATGCCTTTAAACGGCGCTCTTTTTATCTATTTTCAATTTTACGTTTTACGACTGATACAGGCATTTTTTGTCCTGTCCATTGTTCAAAAGCAGCAGCGCCTTGATAAAGTAGCATGTCCAAGCCGTTGCTTGTTTCTGCGCCACGTAAACGGGCTTCTTTTAATAACTGTGTTTCTCTGGGATTATAAATAGCATCATACACAAATAACTTCGGCTGAATCATTGCATAATTTTCTATAGGACTACTATGTGCATGTGGATGCATACCCACACTCGTTGCATTAACTAACAAGACGCTTTCAGCAACATCTTTTGCTAGTTTTTCAGTATCCGCTAAATCGTTTAAATGAATTACACAGTTGGTTCGTTCAGTGAAATTTGCCAGTTTTTTTTGACTGTCGTTAAACCCCGCGCTTTTCCTGTTGTAAACGGCGATTTCTTTCACGCCATCTAAAGCAGCTTGGGCAATGATTGATAAGGCTGCACCACCTGTTCCTAAGATGGTCATTTTATTCTGAAAAACGTCAACCTTTTTCTCTTTCAAACTCCACATAAAACCAGTACCATCCGTGCTGTCTCCGTAAAGTTTTCCATCTTTGTTGACAATCGTATTAATTGCGCCAACCAGTTGAGCGGTAGGACTTAGTTCATCCATATAACTTACAGACGCCACTTTATTGGGCATTGATAAGTTGGCCCCTAACATGTGAAACGTTCGAATCGCTTCAATTGCTTGTGGCAATGTCTCTTGTCCAACGTCAAACGCCAGATACCGAGCATCAACTCCTAAATTTTGAAATGCTGTATTATGAATCAACGGTGAAATACTGTGTTGGCTGGGTTTCGCGAATAGCCCAGCTAAACGAGTGGCTCCAGTTATTTCTTTCATCCTGTGTGCTCCTTTACGAAATTTTTTTAGTAAGTTTCTGAAATCCTAATTTTTGGCCAAACAAAAAGGATATTCACAGTAAATTTTAAGAAAAATCTACAGTGAATACCCTACAAAAAAGCAATATAAAAGCCACTATAGATTTTCTTAAATCTACATGGCTGAAAGTCATCTTAAATTTCCCTAGCCATTATAGATACAAACGTTTGTTGTCTGTACCCATAATGTTATGAATACAAACCTATCTAAAATAGCTAAAGTAAAAGTTATTCAGTTGTGTATGGTTTTTCTTCGTTGTTGTCATAAGAATCACTCCAAAACTGATTTAATTAAGAATTGTTAACAGTATACCGCTAGAAAAAACATGTGTCAACACTTATTCGCTTATTTTTTCGACTATTCCATTAAAACCAATGTCATTTTATTCGCCAAAAGACTGAAAAAAGCCACAGGAACCAGTCATTTCACTGATTCCTGTGGAGCAAAAATTATTTTAATTCTTCAGCGTATACATCATCAACTGTTTGTGTTGGGTCGATAACAATGTATAAGTTTTTAGTTTTTTCGCTGACTTTTGTAGATTGATAGATGTTATCCAAGCCCTCATCTGTTTTATCTTTGTAAGGGAAATAAACTAAATCTGGTGTGCCATTTTTGTAAAGAATTTCCATACGTTCGATATCTTCATATTTTAAAGCACGAGAGAACATCCCTAATTCTAAGCCACCTAAGTTAATATCGTGGGTTTGAACATGATCTCCTTCTTGGAAAATTTCAATTTTGAACCCTTCACATGGATGAATTTCAACAAATTCACTACCATGGATACGGCCAAAACTTGTTGTAATATGTTTGATCCATAAATCACCAATAAAACGACGATCAATCGTCCAAGTTTCACCATTTCTGAAATAAAATTTAAGTCCTGTCATTTCTCTAGCCATAGCACAAATCTCCTTACTTAAAAATAATTTCTTACATTATTAGTTTACCATACTTTTGATAAACGGTCACAAACTTTCGCTGTAGATTCTTAATCTTTTGTTATTCTTTTTAAAAAAGAATCAATCTCAACTACTGCACGTTGGTGAGAACCTTTGGCAATTTGTCGTTCTCCTTCATAAGCAACAAATTCATAGCGTATTTTGTGTGCAGTCTGTTCAATGCTGGTCATCGTAACAACGATTGTCGCCCCTACCGCGGATGGAAATAAGTGGCGCAATTCTAACACCGTTCCGACAGTTGTTTCCCCAACTGATAATTGGTCCTTCACAGCTTCTTTGGCTGTTTGTTCAATCATGGCAGCTAAAGCAGGGGTTCCTAAAACTTCTAAGTCACCAGAACCGAGCATTTTAGCCGTTTGTGATTCTTTCACCAAGAATTCTTTTGTAAACATTTCTGTTGGCATTATGCTTTCTCTCCTTTTGAACGTTGTTTTTTGGCAAACGAAAGCAGAACTTCTTGTTTATTCTCTAAGCTACCTTCAACAACGTGTTGCTCGATTTCAGCAATCAGTTCCCCTAACCATTTGCCTGGTGTTTCTTCTAAGACGGCTAAAAGGTCTTTTCCTGTTATGGTCAATTCATGTCTTTGATGGATGGGTAATGCCTTAACTAACTCTTTTGTTACTTGTACTTGACTCTCTTGTTGGTAATAATATAAAAGCCTTTCAACAAGTACTGCTGATTCTTCGCCTAATTCATAAAGCATCATTGGCTGCCAGTCGTTACTCAAGCGAAAACGCAAACCGCGTACTAATTGTGAAACGTTTTGGATTAATTGATTTGAAAGTTTCCAAGCCTTTAAGAAGGAGCGAATTTCTGCTTCTGGTAAATTCAACGATTGGATAAGTAACGTCCACGCTTCTGCTTCTGTTTCAATTTGACGAGCAGGCAAGTCCATTAAACGAAAAAGTCCAGCCCCTTGTTCTCGTAATTTTGGACAGTATTGATAGCATTCTGTTTCAATAAACGGAGCTAAGCCACCTTGTCGATTAACCCCTAAAAGCATTTTTACAAATTCAATTGTAATGCGTTCTACTGAAATTTTTTCCAATAAAGGATGAAATTCAGCGATAGCGGCTAAGGTTTTTTCTTCAATTTTAAAATCTAATTGGCTAGCAAAGCGTAAGCCCCGCATCATTCGCAGAGCATCTTCATGAAACCGCTCATGGGGATTACCGACTGCACGAATGGTTTGATTAGTCAAATCTTCGATACCATCAAATAAATCAATGATTTCGCCTGTGCTGTCAAGCGCCAAGGCATTAATCGTAAAATCTCGCCGTTTTAAATCTTCTTTCAAGGAGCGAACAAAGGTGACTTCATCTGGTCGACGAAAGTCTTGATAAGTTGACTCGGTACGAAAGGTTGTTACTTCATACTGTTGGTCTTCCATCAATACAAGGACTGTACCATGTTCGATACCCACATCAACGGTTCGTTTAAAAATTTGCTTAATTTCTTCTGGATAGGCACTTGTCGCAATATCGACATCATGGATTGGTTTATTTAATAAAGCATCACGGACGCTGCCCCCGACAAAATACGCTTCAAAGCCCTGTGCATTGATTTCGCGAATAACGGGAGCGGCTTCTTTAAATTCGTTTGGAATAGTTGTCAATTTCATAGCATCTGTTCCAATCCGTAAAGTAGTTCTGTTCTCTGTACCACTTGCCGACAAGCTAACGCTACTCCTGTCATGAATGAACGCCGATCATAAGAATCATGCCGAATAGTGAGCCCTTCACCTACACTGCCAAATTGGACTTGTTGGTGTGCCACTAAACCAGGTAAGCGGACACTATGGATTCGCAGACCCTCGAAATCAGCCCCGCGTGCCCCTGGTATTGATTCTACCTCTTGCGGATTCCCTTGTTTTTTTGCTGGCCGAACTTCTTGAATCATTTCTGCAGTTTTTATAGCCGTTCCGCTCGGTGCATCCAATTTGTTATCATGATGTAATTCAATGATTTCCACATCTGGAAAATACTGCGCCGCTTTTTGGGCAAATTGCATCATTAAAACTGCCCCAATTGCAAAGTTTGGCGCAATTAAGCCGCCGATGGCTTTTTCTCGAGATAGGTTTGTCAATTCGTTGATTTGTTCCTCCGTAAAGCCTGTAGTCCCAACAACAGGCGCCATACCGTGTTCCAACGCAAAACGCGTATTTGGATAGGCGGCTTCAGGAACCGTAAAATCAATCCAAACATCTGGTTTGACAGCTAGGACTTCTTCTAAGCGCTGAAAAACGGGAATTGCTGTTTCATCATTGAAAGAAACAGTTTCTTGTGCTTCATGAGGATCATACACACCTACTAATTCAAAGTCTGCGGTTTCTAAGACCATTTGTGTAGCAGTACTGCCCATCCGTCCTTTAAACCCAGCGACAATTATTTTAATCATGTGTTTTCCCATCCTTTCTTTCAAAGCGATAGCGATCCCGCTTGTTAAATTTAGCCATATTTTCTTCAAAAACTTCGGTTAAATCAATCTCTAAAGAATTTGCCATGCTAATCAATACAAAAAAGACATCTCCAAGTTCCTCTGATACTGTCTTTGGTTTTTCGTCTGCTTTTTTCTGTTTTTCACCATAATAATGATTGACTTCACGGGCTAATTCTCCGACCTCTTCCGTCAAACGAGCCATTTGTCCTAATGGTGAAAAATAGCCTGTTTTAAACTGTTGAATATAATCATCAACTTCTGTTTGCATCGATTGCAAACTACGTTGTTCTGATTCTGACATTTTACCCCAACCTTTCTTACTCTACCTCCTACATCTTATCAAAAACTTGGCTATCTGGAAAGGTTCTACTTGTTGTTTTATATAGAGAATGATACAGTTTATACTGTAAAAGGACGTGATTAAATGGAAGAACAAAGATTTTATTTTAAAGATGTGTTATTTATTGTATTAGGAAGCTGTATCTATGCCTTTGGTTTGGTTACTTTCAATATTGCCAATGACCTGGCCGAAGGTGGTGTCACGGGGATTACTTTGATTTTAAGAGCCTTATTTCATTTTAACCCAGCATATACGACATTATTAATCAATATTCCGCTCTTATTAATTGGTGGTAAAATTTTAGGCAAACGCTCCCTCTATTATACGCTAATTGGTACCGTGTCGTTATCGGTATTTTTGTGGTTTTGGCAAAAATTTCCTGTTGAAATTAATTTAGATCATGATTTATTGATTGCTGCTCTCTTAGCTGGTTTGGCCGCAGGATTCGGTAGTGGCCTTGTTTACCGCGTAGGCGGAACCACTGGTGGGACCGACGTCATTGCCCGCATTTTCGAAAAATACTTTGGGATTAGCATGGGCCGCTCGTTGTTACTTTTTGATGTTGCAGTCTTACTCCTCTCGTTGACCTATATTGATGTCAAACGAATGATGTATACTTTAATTGTGTCCTTTGTTTTCAGTCGTGTTGTTGATTCTGTACTCGATGGAGCCTATGCTGCGAAAGGAATTTTAATTGTTTCCAATCATTCCGAAGAAATCGGTCAAAGTTTAATGGCTTCTTTAGAACGTGGAGTAACATATTTAAATGGTGAAGGTGCTTATTCACAAGTGGAAAAACGGGTTCTCTACACGGTAGTCAGCCCTCGAGAAATAATGGAAGTCAAACGGATTGCTAATGAAATAGATGAAAAAGCCTTTGTGTCCATCATTAACGTACATGAAGCAATTGGCGAAGGCTTTACTTATGCAAAACCCAGCAAACAACGGCGTTTTAAATTAAAACAATAAATAAAACCCAGCATTTTCAATAAATGCTGGGTTTTATTTATTGTTGCTTCAAACGATTTAATTCATCGGATAATTCTAAAAACGCTTCTTTGTTGCCTGTTTCTAAAGCATCATCAATTTGAGCTTTAAGTAATGCCATTCGTTGCGTTTGTTCTTCTTGCTTAAAGTATTGATCAATCGCTCTGGCAACTTCCTGATCCACTTGTTCATTCCATGGCGCAAACGGATTGTCTTCTAAAACAGATAAATACTGGCTCGTTTGCCAAGCCTCTGGAAATACACATTCTAAATAAAGAGCTTTCCGCCAATTCATCCGAATCTCGTGAAAAATTTGTTCCGGATCTGTAAATTCTTGTGCTTGGATAAAAAGCAATAACGGCTCCTTACCTAAACCATCCGCTACCACACGGATCCCCCGATCGGTTTTCTCTACGTTCTCAACAAAATGAACATTATTTAAAATCGCATCGTGCGTTAATAAGTAATTTAAAATCCACAGTACTTCTCTTCTTCCAAAAGGCACGGTATTCACTAACCAAGTTAAAAATTTTTTCTTTTCTGATAAACTAACAAACATCGTCGTTTCCTATCTTTCTTCCATATCTGCTAGCACAGATTGCATGTCGACATCACCAGGTTCATGTTCCAAATAGTGGTATAACAAGTGTTTTGCTTTTTCAAGTTCGCCTTCTTCTCGTAAGAACAATGCGTATTCTTTTAGAAATTCTGGTTCGTGAGACAATTCTTGCGCTGCTTGTTCATAATGAACTTTAGCGACGGCAAAGTCTTCTAATTCGTTGTACGCTTTTGCTAAATTCCATTCAGCATAAGGATGATCCGTTTCCTCTAAATCATTTAAGATAGTAATTACTTCCTCAAAACGCTCTTCCGTGAGGTAGAGATTACTTAAGGTCAAACGACTTTCATCTGTTTTCTCACCTAATTCCAAAGCTTTTAACAACCAGTTTTCAGCACCAGCAATATCGTGTAAGCGATAGGCATTTTCAGAGGCAAATTGGTATAACTCTACTTGGAAGGGATTTTCCGCAATTCCTTCTTCGATCACCGCTTTTGCTTCCTCTAATTGCTCTTCTTCTTGGAGCGCTTCCGCTAAATATAGATAAAGTGATTGATAATGTGGGTTTAATGTTTTTAATTGCTGGAACAACGTAATGGCTTTTTGATTCTCATGTAACTGTAAATAAGTGAAAGCTAACTGGAATAAACGATCGTCTGTTTGTTCTTCTTTGACCGCGGCTTCCAAATAAGGAACTGCTTCTTCAAAATCACCTAACATGCTGTAACTACTTCCTAAGCGTTCATTCAAGGAAATAGCAGAGATTTGTGCTGTCCCGCTTTCTACAATGCTTTGATAACGAGTAATAGCCTCGACAAATTGACCATTTGTAAAATATAGTTCTCCCAAAGCAAATTGAATTAACGGCTCTTCTGGCATAAGATTGGCTGCTTCTTTTAATTTCGCTTCACTGACTTCTGGAATTCCTAAAACTTGGTACAAATCCGCAGTAACTAAGAGGCTTTGGACATAACTGTCACTAGTTTCTGGAATTTTTTCTAAATAGATGAATGCGTCATCTATTTCATTATTTTCAATGGCGATTTCTGCTAATGGAATGTTTAAGCCATCTGCATCGGGAAATTGTTCCAACAACTGTTGGAAAATTTGTTTGGCTTCTTCTAGAAAACCTAAAGATAATAACGTTTCCCCTAAATCAGCTAAGGTATTTTCATCATCTTTCTTTAATGCTTCTTCAAACATTAACTGTGCTTCTGCTAAATTTTCAGCTTGTAATGCTTGAACCATTTTTTCACTATATGACATAATTTCCCCTCAAATCTCTTTTAAAATTTCTTGGTATCTTTCAATCGTTGTTAACAGTTGATCGGGCGTTGGCTTTAAAGCTACTCCTAGTTGACCGATTTTTTCCAACACCATAGGAGGACCTAGTGTTTCTGTGTGAGCCAAGACTTGTTCTGCGTAATCAGCACTTAAAATTTCTTTTGGAAACGCCACCGGAAAACCTAAGCGAATAAACCAAACGATAAAATTTTTAAATTGAAAGTCAAAGTGATTGACTTGCTGGCTCCATAAAACTTGTAACAATAATCCCAATAATCGTTTCATGGGACCTGATAACAAATGGCCATTTTCGGTTGTAGCAAAGGCCGCTTCAAAAACTCGGCCAAATTGATCCACTTTTTCCCCTGCTTGTTCATAAAAGGATAACAACTCGTCTAAAATACCATTAAATGACGTTTGATTCAACCGTTTTTTATCTGGATACGTTTGGTATAGCATTTGTAAATAAGCATAATCACAGACAAGACCCGCTCGAATAAAAACGAGCAAATCAATTAAAGGAGCGGCACCTTTTTTATTGGTCAAGGTACTATCAAACAAAATTTCTTCTGAATGATTTTCTATATGCATAGTTGCATGCTGTGCTTGCTGAATTGTGACACTTGGTAAAAGTCCTTGCCGTAACGCTTGAACAGACACAGGCATCAGCCAACATTTGGAGGAACACTTACTTACTTGGTGCAAAAATGCGGTTAATTGTAGTACCCCTTCATTACCCAAACCAATCAATAAAACATCCTGATTTTCTGGCCAATCAGCTAAGAAACGTAACACACTTTCTAATTCTGATAAGTCATTGCAATGAACATCATTGCGACAAATATACCAGTTTAATCCCAACTGTTCCCCAAAGGCATAATTAATCTTCTCCGAAAAAAGATCATAGTAACGCTGATTCGCCAAAACAACGATTGACTCCGTCGTTACTGGTCGTTTTTTTAGGACGGAAGCAAATGTTTCTCCATAAATAATAGCGACCTTGTTTTCCCCTCTAGAATAGTTGTATTTCATTGATTCACCACCTTAAGACTGTTTCCTCTTCCTTCACCCAAGTCTAGCATAACCACTAAAAAACAGCTACTGGCAACAACTTATTTTTGTCCTTCATTCATAAATCTTTCTCTTTTTATCAAAAAAGCAAGGAGCGAGTGTCGAACCGTTCCCGCTTGATTCTCGGAGCGAAGCACGTTTTTCTCACCTAAGGTTCGTTACAATTTAGCCTTTTAGCGTACTGTTTCGACCACCTCTTAAAATAACATTTTTTATGTATGATTCAAAAAAGAACCCTTGGAAACCAAGGGTTCTAATTGTCTGTCTTATTTCACTGCATCTTTCAATGCTTTACCTGGTTTGAATGCAGGTACTTTGCTTGCAGCGATTTGAATTTCTTGTCCAGTTTGTGGGTTACGTCCTTTACGAGCTGCGCGTTCGCGAACTTCAAAGTTACCAAAACCGATTAATTGAACTTTTTCACCTTTAGCAAGAGTTTCTTGAATTGTTGAAAAGACAGCGTCTACTGCTGCAGTAGCATCTTTTTTAGTTAAACCAGTTGAAGATGCAACGTTTTCGATTAATTCTGCTTTATTTGCCATGGATCATTTCACCTCCTCTATAAGAGATACGATGTTTTTACACACCTAAAGTTCCGTCTATTTTTGAGTGGTCCAAAAACAGACAGCAAATATTGATCTGGTTCAATATTCTGTTAACAAGATAGCATAAGAAAGTTGTAATAGCAAGGTTTTTAGTGTATTTTAACCAGTTTTTTCAAAAAATAATCATTTTTTCTCAAAGTTGATAAATTTATTTGAATATCTAAAAAAAGTATGGTAGAATGCACTATTTTCGGCGTCGCGGAATGATTTTAATCGGCGTGCCCTCAAACGTAAATGCTTTTCTGATTTGATTTTCTAAAAACCGGGCATAAGAAAAGTGCATTAGTTCTTCTTCGTTGACAAAAATAACAAATGTAGGTGGTTTGACTGCCACTTGTGTTGCATAAAAAATCTTCAAACGTTTTCCTTTATCGGTTGGTGTTGGATTAATTGCTACAGCATCCATTACAACGTCATTTAACAACGCTGAAGGAATTCGTAAGTTTTGATTCATACTTACTGTTTCAATTAGTTCAGGCAGTTTGTTTAAACGTTGTTTGGTTAATGCAGACACAAAAATAATGGGTGCATAATCTAAATATTGGAATTCATCACGAATTTCCGCTTCAAAATCACGCATTGTATTTGTATCTTTTTTGACTGTATCCCATTTGTTGACCACGATAATAATACCGCGACCTGCTTCATGGGCATAGCCCGCCACACGCTTGTCTTGCTCACGGATACCTTCTTCTGCATTCAAGACCATTAAAACAATGTCTGAGCGTTCAATCGCCCGCATTGCGCGCATGACGCTATATTTTTCAGTTGATTCGTATACTTTTCCACGTTTACGCATACCAGCTGTATCAATCATTAAGAACTTTTGACCTTCTTCAGATTCAAAATACGTATCGATTGCATCTCGCGTTGTTCCTTCAATATCTGAAACAATCACGCGATCTTCACCAAGAATAGCATTAATCAATGATGATTTACCGACATTTGGACGCCCGATTAAACTAAATTTAATTGTATCTTCGTCCTCTTCTTCTGAAGTGTTAGGAAAATGTTTAACTGCTTCGTCTAACACATCGCCAATGCCTAACCCGTGACTACCAGAAACTGGGAAAGGATCCCCTAGTCCTAAAGCATAAAATTCATAAATATCATTACGCATTTCAGGATTGTCAACTTTATTAACAGCTAAGATCACTGGTTTATTACTACGATATAAAATTTTTGCTACTAACTCATCTGCATCAGTAATTCCTTCACGGCCACTAGCAACAAAGATAATCACATCTGCTTCATCAATCGCAATTTCTGCTTGGTGTTTGATTTGGTCCATAAATGGTTCGTCACCTAAATCAATCCCACCTGTATCAATAATACTAAATTCACGCCCTAACCATTCTCCAGTTGTATAAATACGGTCGCGTGTTACGCCAGGAGTATCTTCTACAATCGAGATACGCTCACCGGCAATGCGGTTAAAAATAGTCGATTTACCGACATTCGGTCTACCGACAATCGCAATAGTTGGATTTGCCATTTGATTCCCTCCTTGAGAATTTCAATCCTTACTAGTTTACCTAATCAAACCTTAAAGTGCAAGAAAAGTTTTAGTTTCTGCTGATTTTCTAACCAATTCAAGAAAAAATGAGTTTGACATAGCCGATCTGTTTACGGCTATGTCAAACTCATAAATTTCAAGAAAGTAACGGGTTATTCCTCTTCTTTCGCATCAGATAAAGCGTCACCTAAAATATCGCCCATGGTAAAGCCAGTATTTTCTTCAGGCAATTCATATTCCTGTTCTTCTTTTGGTTCTTCTTGAGACTCAGGTTTTGGTTCTAACGCTTTGATACTTAAAGCAATACGATGTTCCTCTGGATTAACTTCTAAAACTTTCACTTGTACTTGATCCCCTTCATGAAGGACTTCATGAGGCGTTGCAATGTGCTTGTGAGAAATTTGAGAAATATGCACTAATCCTTCCACACCAGGGAAAACTTCCACAAAGGCACCGAAGCTTGTTAGGCGTTTTACTGTGCCATCTAAAACAGTCCCAGCGGCTGCTTTTGTTTCGATATCTGTCCATGGTCCAGGCAATGTTTCTTTAATAGATAAAGAAATACGTCCTTCTTCTGGATTAATTGAAAGAATTTTTACTTGAACGTCTTCGCCAACAGTTAACGCATCACTTGGTTTGCCCACATGCTGATGAGCAATTTCAGAAACATGAACTAAACCATCCACGCCACCTAAATCAATGAATGCGCCGAAATCTGTTAAACGAGCTACTTTCCCTTCAACAACGTCTCCGTCATGTAAAGAAGAAAGTAATTCTTCTTTTTTCGATTCTTTTTCAGCTTCAACAACTGCTTTATGTGAAAGAATTAAGCGGTTTTCTGAAGGTTCGATTTCAATAATTTTAAATGCTAGTGTTTGACCTTTATATTCAGAAAAATCTGCAACAAAATGATCTTCAACCATTGAGGCAGGAACAAATCCGCGAACACCAACATCAACAACCAAACCACCTTTAACAACATTTGTAACAGGTGCTTCGATTACTTTGCCCGCTTGGAAATCTTGTTCAATTTCTTCCCAAACTTTTTTAGCATCTAAACGGCGTTTTGACAGTAAATAACTGCCGTTTTCTTTATCTTTGCCAATTGATGTGATAACAACTAAATCTAACACATCACCGACTTTCACAAGTTCGTGTACATCTTCAACTGGTAAAGTCGATAATTCCTTTGCAGGAACAACGCCTTCAACGCCCGCTCCTTCAATGCCGACAACAACTTGTTTGTCTTCAATGGCTAAAACTTCGCCTTTAACAATATCGCCAACACTGACTTCTTGAACGCTGTTCATTGCATCTTCCATTGTTTCGTTGTTTGCTACTTGTTTGTCTTCAAAATCTGTCATGCCTCTTATCCTCCTATGCCAACAAAAATTCCAAAACTTAGCTATATATACTTACATAGTACGAGATTTTTGTAAAAAAATAAAGCGATTTCTTCTATTTTTCTTAAAATTCTTTAAAAAAGTTCAAAACCTTTTTGTTTAATCACATTTTGTATGGCGGCGACGACTTCTTCAATCGTCAACCCTGTTGTATCGATTTTCACAGCATCACTTGCTTGGACAAGGGGTGATACTTCTCTGGTTGAATCTAAATAATCCCGACGTTCAATCTCCGCCTTCAAGGTTTCAAAATCCGTCTCAATCCCTTTTTCTTGATTTTCTTTAAAACGACGTTCTGCACGTTCTTCAACGCTAGCCACCAAGAATATCTTTACTTCGGCCTTTGGTAAAACTGCAGTACCAATATCTCGACCATCCATGACAACTCCGCCGGCTTGACCAATTTTCTGTTGTAACGCCACCATTTCTTCTCTAACTTTTGCATGTTTTGAAACAGCTGAAACAGCATTCGTTACATCTGGCTGGCGAATCGCTTCGGTCACTTCATGACCGTCGATAAAAACACGTTGGCCATTCTCTGCTTGCTGAAAAGAAATAGTGTGGTTGACACAAAGCGCTACTAATGGCTCTTCCGCTTGAATGTCGATTTGATTTTGCAAGGCCAGATACGTAATCGCTCGGTACATGGCACCCGTGTCACAATACACATAATTCAATTGTTTTGCTAAAATTTTTGCAACTGTACTTTTGCCTGACGAAGCTGGTCCGTCAATAGCAATACTGATTTTCCCCATGAAAAAACTCCTTAACTGATATGCATCCTTTAAAATGCGCTTCTTCTTTTATATTAAAATCAGAAGAAAAGAACTTGGATTTAAACTGATGACGAGTTTCTAACGAAAAAGCAATAAGCCGAAATCCCTCGAAAGACGCAAAACATCTTTCGGAAATTTCTGCTTATTGGCATTCTCATGTAATCATCCGTCGCGGTTTAGCCCTTGAAAGTGCTGTCCAAACCTCTTTTTCTGGATTATTTAATACGTAATGGTTGTCCCGGATAAAACACAGATGTATCAATCCCAGGATTTAACGCTAAAATTTGTTCTAATGTCATTCCGTTACGTTCGGCAACTTGACGTGCCCCTTCGCCACTTTGAACGGTATCATAAACAGGTTGTTGGTTCTGCGCTTGTTGCTGTTGTTGATTTTGAGCTTCTTGTTGTTGTTGCTGCTCTTGTTGTTGCTGTTGCTGTGCTTGTTGGTCCTGTTGTTGCTGTGCAGCAGCATCTGAACTTGAAGGTGTTGTATTTTCAGCTGGTTGGCTGCTTGCTGGTTCTGAGCTTTCCACTGATTTTGACGTACTTTCTTTTTTCTTCTCTTTTGATGATGATTGGACTAATGAAGAAGATGGCTGGCTATTTTTGCTAGCACTTTCGTTCGGTTTCTTGTCTTGCATCATCCATAAGAAAGTCCCAATTGGAATGGCAATAATTAATAATAGCAAAATAACTAAAACAGTTAGAAATAATGAATTTCCTCGTTGCTGTTGGCGTTTTGCTAAACGAGAACCACCACCATTTTGATCAGGTTCATAAATTGATTGTTCCCATGGCTCACGAGCTTGGTTTTTCTTTTTGTCCTTTTTACTCACTGCTAATTTCCTCCTAAACTTCTCTCGCTTGTTATTATATCATAGCTTTTGCCAACTGCCGACTAAAAAAATGAATTAATCACGTTCTTTAAATAATTTTAGAAATTTAGAACGCCAACCTCCTTCATTTTGATTGCTGGTCTTGTTCGATTTTACTATTGAATCTTGGTAAATGTCAAAGAATAACGCACAATTATCACAACAAGTTTCCGGTGATTGTTTGACAATCGGTTCTTGAAAATAAGTTTGAATCAACGTTCTTCGACAGGTTGTGGTTTCAATATACGTCAGCATCCCTCTTAATTGCGCTTGACGATCTTTTTCTTTCTCCTCTAAACGATGCTCTAGCTCTTCAAAAGAATAATCCTTGGCTAAATAGCCTTGAACCCATTTTTGTTGTAACTCGGTGGCATTTTCTAACAAACCTGCTTGTTCTTCTCCTTCAATCAGCGATTTTAATGTCGCTCGATTCGCTCTTGTCTCTTCTAAGAAAAACCGATGAATAAATTCATCCCCTTTTTTATACAATAATAGCGCCCAACTTTTTTGACCATCACGTCCAGCTCGCCCGATTTCTTGCAGGTAATTTTCTAAGCTATCAGGCAAATCAAAATGAATCACTCCACGAACATCAGGTTTGTCGATTCCCATCCCAAAAGCATTCGTTGCACAAAGAATATCGATTTGATTATCAATAAATTGTTCTTGCAAGCGACTACGTTCACTAGCCTCCAAGCCCCCATGATAATAGGCTACCTTAAAACTGGTTTTCGCCTGAATAAGTTGACTGATTTGTTCTGTTTTGTTGCGCGTGGCGCAATAGATAATGATTTTACCAGCCGTTTTAGATAAGTAATCTAGTAATACTTCTTCTTTTTCTGACGTTTCCTTCACGAACAAGCCAATATTTTTTCGATTCACTGAAGAAAGAACTTCTTGATAGCTACCATGAGAAAATAATTGTTTTATAATTGCGTGCTGTACAACGGGTGTCGCTGTGGCAGTTAACGCCAAGGTCAAAGGAAAGTCTAGCTGTTTTTGGACCAGATCTAATTTACTATATTCAGGGCGAAAATCGACGCCCCACTGATAAACACAATGGGCTTCATCCACCACAAATAATGCAATTTTTTGGCGTTGTAACACACTAAGTACTTCTTGCTGCAAAAGCATTTCTGGGCTTAAAAACAGATAATCGTATTGGAACATTTTCGCTAAAATATAACGCTTTTCTGAATATTGTAACGTACTGTTTAAGGCAACCGCACCTTTAATTCCTTGTCTTTGTAATTGACGCACCTGATCTTCCATTAACGAAAGTAAAGGAGAAACAATTACCGTTAGTCCCTCTAACTTCTGGCCCACAAATTGATAACACAATGATTTGCCAGTGCCTGTTGGCAAAACAGCCAATGTATTCATACCGTCAAGTAAGTTTGTAATCACTTCTTTTTGACCAGGCTTAAACGCTGCGTAACCAAATCGAGTGAATAATTCTTGTTCTAATGTCAACAACACTCACTCCTTTTCTTGCCAAATTTGTTGGATTTGATATAACCGAAAATCTAAATAAGAAAGCGTCGCTTCTTGCGCTCGCCAATCCCGATACACCCACAACCGCGGATCTTGTTCTGTTTGAGCCAAGTTTTGGAGTATTGCCTCCTTTTCAAGATAAACAGACGCCTGCAGCTGCCCTTGAATAGCCAACTCTAATAGATGGTCATGAATGGTACTCGGTTTTATTTTTCGTTGCTCAGCAATTTCTTGAAGCGTCTTGCCTTCCGTTAACAATCGTTGGGTTTCTTGCATACTTTGGTTTAGATTTTTTTCTAGATACGGCCATACAAGCGTTTGTAAAGCAGGATAGTTTCCTCCGTACATTATCAACTGCAGTAAATGATGAACCGCTTGCGTGTGCCATAAACGCTGTTCAAGAACTGTCTTATGGCTTGTTAATTGCTGAGGAACTTTGCCAGTTTGCTGATAACCAGAAAGTTGCGCAACCAAATAGTCGCTTTCTGCTTCAGGTAGTAACTCAAACCCTCGCAACAGTTCTTCTTTGATTGATTGAACGCGCTGCTCTTTCTTGTCTTGTTGTAACCATCGTTTCAAATATAGTTGCGGAATCGGTGTTGATAAAAGTGGAATATACTGTTTTTCCTCAAATGATAAATACGAAGTCACTTGCACGGCAAATTGAATGAGTTGCCAACTTTCTCGATCACTTCTGCCAAAACGATAAAGATCAATTGCAGGATAATCCAGCAACGAAAAATGGTGCTCCTTTAAAAATAGTTGCCCTTCTTTTGTTAGTTGAATCTCATTTGTCTCTTTGTGATACTGAATTTGTTTCTCCTTCGAAAGTTTTTCAAGAAATTGAAAAAAGGCTTGTTCGGAAATCGTTGGCCACCAGCCAATGAACCGTAAACAATCATATAAAAAACCATAAATCAAAACAGAGCTAGTCCGTTTGCCTTTTAAAAGATGATACAAAGTTGATGCACGTACCTTGTATCCGTGAGATAATAACGCTAAAATAAAAGTTGCTTCCATAGTAAACCTCTTTTAGATAGGATGTGTCACTGTTTATGCAATCACGTTTAGTTCCTGAAAAATGTATTGCTTGTGGACTTTGTCAAGTTTATGCGCCCAATATATTTGATTATGATGATCATGGGATTGTCCTTTTTAAAGACGAGCCGCATGCTCGACAACAATTTATTCCAGAAAACGAACGCGAGAATGTGTTAAAAGCGTACCGCAAATGTCCCACGCGTGCAATAGAAATAAGCAAAAATGAGTGCTAAATAATTTAGCACTCATTTTTGCTTAGAGTATTTTTTCGAGCCAAGCAAGTGTTTGCTCATCTATCGAAACAAACTGTAATTGTCCTTCTTTTAGCGGTTCTTTGACTAAATGAATTTGATCATTTAGGCCATTGATCCATTCATAACGAAGACCATTTTCTTTTGCTTTAGAATTTTTAGCTTCTAAATAATAATTGACATGGTAATTTTCTTTACCATCCAATTGTAGCGTATTAATAGTCACTTCAAAATCTGGTGAAACATCGGTCGATTTCTTTTCACGTAATCGTTCAAGTGCTTCTATAAAAGAAGGAAATTGAGGATTATTTTCCCCACCAACGAGATATTTTTTAGCAAATTCTGTACTATCCGTATGACTTTTCACTTGTTTGGCAAATGCTTGATAAAAGGTTTCTAGCGCTTTGCGGGCATCATAGTCGCCAGCTAACGGAAAATTCAATTGTAGCGTTGGATTATCGGAGAGCGCTTCGACAAAATCATTTTCACCAATCGTTTCTTTTGATGTTTGAATTTCTTCTCCATTAATCGTCTTTTTAAGTTGAATCGTCATCCCTTTGGACCAGAACAAAGGGCCAATCGTTTTGCTTCCATTTGTTAGCGTACCAACTTTCCGATCATTAATATAAATATCTGCGTCTGGCAGATTGCTTTCCACAACAAAATTCATTCGTTTAAAATCTAAAGGAATACTAGAAATATAATTTTCCTCTTCTAATAAACGATACTCTTCTGTGATAACAGGTTCGCCGGTGCTATCTTTCACTGTGGCTGTAAAAGTATATTGTCCTGGCGCTAAGGGTCCCAATTCCTTTTGATAAGTGGTTGAGTCGGAAGTGCCCACTTCCCGCCCGTTCATTGCCAGCGTCACACCGCGCTGATTCGTCGTTAACTGAACAGAAACAGGCGTTAAAATGAATTGATAACGGTGAAAGAAAAATGCTGTTTGACTTGTTTCACGAATAGTTAAACCATGTAGCTTTTTATCCTTTAATAGCGCTTTTTCTAATTTTTTTAGCTCAGTTGGATTTTTTTGATAATAAGTGATTAAAGGCTTAATGCTTTGCGGATTCACTTGAAATTCAGACTCGTTCGTCCTCATTTTTTTACTTAATTCTTGGGCATCACCATTCTCAATCGCTTCAATAAAATGAGAAATTTGTTGTTCCTTAGAAAAATAATGCGTCCCGAGAAAATAGCTACCCGCTCCAAGAACGATGAACACAAAAAGAAACACCCAGATCCAGCTTCTTTTTGATCTGAGAGGAGTAGATTCGTTCCCTTTATTCATTGATGGTTGTGCTTGGTTTTCCTCTTGATGCATTGATTCATTCATTAGCGGAGCGCCGCATTCTTCACAAAAGGACTCCGTATCACGATTCACGTGACGACAATTTTTACACTTTTTCACTCAGGAAAACTCCTCTTTCTTTGATGATTTCTATCATACCAAGGGAAAGTTAAAATTACAATGCAGATGGTTTAGTATTTTTTAACAGAATGATGACAGATTATGACAACCTCTTTTCTTTTAGGCGTAAATTTTAAAAACCCACTGTCAAACATTGTTCAACAGCAGGTTTTTTATCATTTATTTTGTTAACGGTGTTTTTTTCTGAATAGTATGTTGTTTTTTTGATAGCCATGGCAATAACTTCGCATGTAGTACTAGAAAAACACCACTGACTAAGAGGCCTTTAATAAGGTTGAATGGCACAATACCAATCGCCACATAGCTTGCTAAAGATGTTCCTAAAAATTGTTGTGTGGTCACACCATATAATTGTAAGTAAACTGGTGTAATGACAAAATAATTCGCAATACTCATGAAAATCGTCAAGGCTAAGATCCCACTTACTAGGCCCACTATCCGATTTGTACGGATATTTTTCTTTTTACCAAAGAAATAAAAAATTGGCAAGGTGAAGATACTACTTGCTAAAAAGCTAGCGAAATCTCCCACCATATTTTGCGGTGCTAATCCGGTTAAGAACAGGTGTAGCAACGAACGAACAAAAGCAGTAATTACTCCTGCTAACGGTCCGTACAAGAACATTCCGAGTAGAATCGGAATATCACTAAAATCGATTTTCAAAAAACTAAACGCCGGCATAATCGGAAATGCCACAAATTGTAATACTGTACCGATTGCGGCCAACATTGCAATGCTGACCATTTTTTGTACCTTGTTGTTCATCTGAAATCCTCCAATTAAGGACCCATCTTCAACGAACTTTTTGATTCGCTTCTTTGTCATACAAAAAAACCCTATTTTTCTGCAGGGAAAAATAGAGTAGGATTATCTGATGAAAAAGCGTCTCAAATAAGCCCTATCTTCTTTATCCAGACTATACTGTCGGTATTGGAATTACACCAATTCAATCGTTAAAAACGAGTCGTGGACTATAACCACCGGTCGGGAATTACACCCTGCCCCTGAAGACGAACCTTGTATTATATTTTTTTACTTACTTAGTGTAACCCATTTGAACAATGAATGCAACTAACTAAGCTTTTTTATTAAATTTCATTGATTGTTTCATTTCTCAAAAAAAAAACAATCCCTTCGCCATAAGCGCGAAGAGATCGAGTCATTTTATCTTATTTAGCTTGATTTAATAATTGACTGATTTCTTTTTTAGTTAAATCACGATATTGTCCTGGTCGCAAACCTTGTAAGGTCAACTCACCATAACGTTCACGTTTTAATTTTTGAACAGGGAAACCAACAGCTTGAAACATTTTCTTCACTTGATGATTACGTCCTTCATGAATCGTTAATTCCACGACACTGCTACCTGTTTTAATATCCGCTGAAAGAATTTGAAAATTGGCTGGTGCTGTGCGTTTGCCATCAATGCGAATGCCTTTGGCTAATGGCAATAGATCCCGTTTAGTAGGTACACCTTTAATTTTTGCTACGTAGACTTTATCTACTTCATGTTTAGGATGGGTTAATTTTTGTGAAAAACTTCCATCATTCGTTAAAAGTAACAACCCAGAAGTATCATAATCCAGACGACCGACTGGATAAATTCGCTCAGTAACATCTGTAAAATAATCCGTTACTACTTTACGGCCTTTATCGTCAGACACCGCAGAAATAACCCCTCTTGGTTTATAGAATAAATAATAACCATATTCTTCTTGATAAATTGGTACACCATCAACTTCAACGGTATCTTGTTTACTTACTTGTGTTCCTAATTCTTTGACCACTTGGCCGTTGACTTTTACGCGACCTTTGACAATTAATTCCTCTGCTTTGCGACGCGAAGTCACCCCAGCATGAGCAATTGCTTTTTGTAATCTTTCCATTGTTTAAGCTTCCTCGCCTTCTGTTGTTTCAGACATTGGGTTCGTTTCTTGATAACGATCAAAAAAATAGATCCATTGGTAGTTCTTCTTCTAATTCATCTTCCATTTGTTGGATATCTGGTAATTCATCTAAACTTTTCAACCCAAAGTAATCCATAAAATACTTCGTTGTGCCATACAAAATCGCTCTACCAGGACCATCGACGCGGCCTTTTTCTTCTATCAACTGACGGGCAACTAACTTTTGGATAGAGCCAGAAGTCTGTACGCCACGAATTTCATCAATTTCAATACGCGAAATTGGTTGCTTATAAGCAATAATGGATAATGTTTCTAGCGCCGCTTGTGATAAGGCGTTCGACATAGGCGATTGCGCATATTTTTTTAGTAATGAGGCATATTTTTTCTTCGTTGTTAAGACAAAATGATTGCCGACTTCTAAAATATTCAACGCCGATTTATTGTCAGAAGCATAATGTTCTTTCAATTTCGTTAATTCTTCATAGGTTTTTGCTGTTGACTTCTCTAATAAGTACGCAAGCTCTTCCAAGCCAATTCCTTCTTCGCCAACCACAAATAAAATTGCTTCAATTTGACTAACTAATGTCACTGTGTTTCCTCCACCTCTGTTGTATCTTCCTGCTGGGTTTCTGTATTAAATAACAAAATTTCACTATAATTATTTTCTTGTTCAGCATAAATCACGCCCGTTTTCATTAATTCTAAAAGAGCCATGAACGTTGTCACAATTTCTTGTTTGGAATAAGAATCGAAGAAAGAATCAAACGACACTGCCTTCCCTTTCTGTACTTGACGCATACGTTCTGAAATAGCGGAGATTTTTTCTTCGATGGAAACATCGTCACTGGCAACAGTTGTTTCAACAGGCTGGCGATTTTTTTTCTTTTCTAACATGGAATGAAAGGCTAGAAATAAATCAATTGTATTGATTTGATTAGGCGGTAGTGTTGTATCTTCCTCTTTATAATCATCCATATCCATTGGTTCTTTTGTATAATAGAGTTTACGTTCTTCTTCTTTTTCATGTAAAACAGTCGCTGCATATTTAAATTTCCGATACTCCAATAACTGAGCTACTAAAGCTTCCCGTGGGTCTTCCTCTTCAAAAAAATCTTCATCATCAATGATTTCAAGCTCTTGTTTTGGAAGCAACATCTGACTTTTAATAGCCATTAAGGTGGCAGCCATGACTAGATATTCTCCAGCGACTTCTAACTCTAAGGTTTGCATCGCATGAATATAAGACATGTATTGTTCAGTTACTGCTGTAATGGGAATGTCATAGATATCGATTTCTAATTTTTGAATTAAATGTAGTAGAAGATCCAGTGGTCCTTCAAAGACATCTAGTTTTAAATTAATTTCTTGCAAAAACGACACCTACTTTCTTTTCTCGACTTCCTAGTTTACCATAAATTTATTCGTTTGTGGGCATTCTCGCAAATTAAGCCCGAGGAAAATATTCCTTATAAACATCTGCCATTCGTTGTTTGGTAATATGTGTATAAATTTGTGTCGTGGAGATATCTGCATGTCCTAATAATTCTTGAACGATTCTAAGGTCTGCGCCATTTTCCAACAAATGTGTCGCAAAGCTATGCCGTAATGTATGCGGCGTAATATTTTTCTCTATCTGGGCTTCTCGGACAATCTGTTTTAAATTTTTCCAAATGCCCTGTCTAGATAACGGTTCGCCATGATGATTAACGAACAGGTGTGTTTCATTCGGATGGTTTTTAATCAATTGAGGTCTGGCTTCGTTCATATAGCGCTCAATCCATTGAATCGCATAATCGCCTAAAGGGATAATTCGTTCTTTGTCCCCTTTTCCGATTGTTTGCAATAAACCAATGGATAAATGCAGATCCCCTAATTTTATTTCAATTAGTTCACTAACTCGCAGGCCCGTTGCATACATCACTTCTAAAATAGCACGATTCCGCATACCTAGTGGTTTACTTGTATCAGGCGTTTCAATTAATCGAGTCACTTCGTCAACAGATAATGTACTTGGCAATTTTTGAATTTTCTTGGGGGAGTCAATATGTTGCATCGGATTATGTTCGCTTAAGCGTTCTTGACGTAAAAATTGATGAAATCCTCTCAAACTAGAAATCATCCGAATCACACTTGCTGAAGCTTGCTGTTCTTCGTGAAGGGATTGCAAAAATTCTGTAATCATGTAACGGTCAACTTCGTCCCAAGAATGCAGGCCTTGTTCTTGTAAAAAGGCTACGTATTTTTTTAAATCTCGTTCGTAACTCCGTCGTGTGTTATTTGATAAGCCCCGCTCTATTTGTAAATAGTGTAAATAATCGACTAATTGTTCTTCCATTATCCTTCCCTCATTTCTAGTACTATCCTATCAGATTATGCCCTAGATTGCATGGGTAAATTCCAACTTATTAAAAAAAAATCAACTGACAACAAAAGACTTGTTCACTAAGTCGTTAACTTAAGAACAAGTCTTTTGTTGTTGCTACTATTAGTAAAGAATAAATTTGTTATTTTATATATTTATCTAGAAAAGCAGCTACTGTTTCCTTATATTTTTCTGGGTTTTTATTATAAGCTTTCGCATGCTCTGCTCCAGGCACGACATATTTCTCTTTAGGTCCTTGGGTTGCATTATAAACTTCGTCTAACATACTAAACGGCACAAACGTATCATTTTCACCATGAATAAAGAGCATTGGTAAATGATTCTTTTGCAATTGCTTAACAGCACTTGCTTCCCCAAAGAAATAGCCAGCTCTAAGTTTCGTAATCCCGCTAGTAACATTAACTAATGGGAAACTTGGTAAATTGAAAAGCTCTTTCAATTGATATTGCAACTCCTGATTGACTGTAGAATAGCCACAATCTTCCACAATGGCTTTCACGTTATCTGGTAATTTTTCCCCGCTCGTCATCATGACTGTAGCAGCACCCATACTGACACCGTATAAAGTGATTTGTTCTTGCTGACCATTTTCGGTTAAAACTTTCTCAATCCATTGGACATAATCTTTACGATCGGGCCAGCCGAACCCAATATAATCTCCTTGACTTTTCCCGTGACCACGCGCATCTGGCGCTAACACATTGTAGCCCCAATCATGATACATTTTCGCAAAGACAGACATCGTTTCTGCCGAACCCATATAACCATGCGCCATAATAACGGTACGATTACTTTTTTTGTCGGCTGGTAAATAAATGGCCTTTAGACGTAGCCCATCTTCCGAAGTAATTGACCATTCTTGTCGATTTTTGTCATCTTTAAACCACGCGCCTTCAGGTGTCTGGACCACTTTTGACCCTGGGGTATTCTCATTTATAAAGTCTTTCTTTCCTGGAACTACTGCATAATTATAAAAATATAAGCCTGCCGCAATTAAACCAATTGCAATTACTACAATAAGCGCAATCAAAATTTTTAACCATCGATTCATCTACGTACTCCTTTTATTTAAACTGTATGATTCATTATAAGTTGTCGCCCTTTTTTTGACAACTACCATTCAAAGATTCAGCCATCTTTCTTTACCACTACAATGAGACAATTTTGTTGCGACAAAAAAAGCATAGCACAAAAATGTTACCTTTTGCGCTATGCTCCACTTATCTATTTATAGGAAACTAAAAATTATTTATTTTCAATAAGTTTAAAACTTGACCATGGTTTCAAAAATTCTAATAAGAAACGTTCGTCATCAGAAATACGACCAACAACATTTACACGGCCATCATTTTTCATTTCTTTTAAAGCAATTTGTGTTTCCCCTTTGTATTGTCCATAGCCAACGTTGTCAATCAAGACATCGCCTCGAACAATATCTCTCGTTGTATGAGCTGGGAAAGGACGATCTTTATAGTAAACACGTGTCATTGTTGAACGCAAAACGTAATCAGAACGATCTCCACGATAACTGTGTAAGTTATCGAACAATGCAATTCTTTCATCTTCTGTGATTTCTGGTTCTGTATCCACTTTGATCGAAGGATACGGTGCATGAAAGGCTTCTGCCATTGCTGCTAATTCTGCTTCTGAGGCATAAGCATTTCCGACAGAAATATCATCGATTAATCCTGTTAAAACTAAATGCTTAACTTGCGTTGCAATTTCTAAATCGCGGTGGTCTTCCAAAGAACATAACCCATCTTGTGTCGGCCATGGTCCAAATGTAGCATCGTGTGAGTTCACAAACGCCATCGTATTTAAATTATATTTTCTAAATTTTTCTGAACAATAAACAAAATGATCATAGCCTAAGCCTGTATAGCGATGTGGATAGAAATTATGTGAGCCTAGTAAATTTTCTGTATTTGGTGAGTAGGCCATAATATTATCTACATAACTTGTCCCTGAACTCATATTAATTTCAATTTTAATGCCATAAGGGTTTCTTGTCATATTCGCCTCTTCTTGCCCAGTAAAGCCAAGATCTAAACGAATACCGTAAGCGCCCATATCATGGAAAAATGATAAATCATCATAAGAGATGCCTAATTGTTCGAACAATGCAGGATTAATATCGACCATCACTTCCATACCTAATTGGTTGGCGTAATCTACGACTTTTTTAAACTCTGCTAATACCTTTTCCCGATCATCATTGATTTGCAATAAACTAGTAAAGACACGCTTAAAGCCGTATTTATGAGCCAAATCCAAATATGCTTTGTCCTTTTCAAATGTTGAACGTTCTGGATAAATTGAAATACCTAATTTTCCCATGTGATTGCCTCCTAAATTGTAAAACATAATAATGTATCTGCTTACATTGTAACAAAAAAAACAAAAGTGGTCTACACCTTTCCTATAGGAAATCTTATAAAAATTCCACTGGTTTGTTATCTTCTCTTTTGTTATGATAAAAAAGAACCTAATTGTCAGTGTGAAAGGAAGAGGAAAACAGATGAAACATAAGAAAATGCTTGCTGTTGCTTCAGTTGCAGCATTCACCTTGCTTTTAGCAGGCTGTAACACAACCAATAATAAAGGCACGACCGCAACGAGTGATTCTGTCGCTAAATCCAGTGAAAGCAAAACAAAGGATTCGGTCGACTTAAATTCACTAGATTTACCACAACTAGATGACAAAGTTGCCGAAGATCAAGACTTAGTCCAAATGGTTACTTCAATGGGAAATATTGAAATCAAACTATTTCCTAAACAGGCTCCAAAAACTGTCGAGAACTTTATGAAACATGCCAAAGATGGCTATTATGATGGCTTGACTTTCCACCGCGTCATCAATAACTTTATGATCCAAGGTGGCGATCCTAGCGGTGATGGAACTGGCGGAAACAGCATCTGGAATAAACCATTTGAAGATGAATTTTCAAACCAGTTATATAACATTCGTGGCGCATTATCAATGGCGAATGCAGGACCTAATACTAACGGCAGTCAGTTCTTTATTGTCCAAAATACAGATGATCAATCTGATGGTCTTTTATATGATGATTATCCAAAAGCAATCATTGATGCTTACAAAAAAGGCGGCTATCCTTCTCTTGATAAAAAACATACTGTTTTCGGTCAAGTAACCAAAGGAATGGATATTGTCGATAAAATTGCCAAAGTCGAAGTTGGTGCCAACGATAAACCAAAAACTGATGTTAAAATTGAAAAAATCAATATTCTTCAAGAAGCAAAAAAATAACAAAAAGTCAGAACGTACGCTGAAGATACGTTCTGACTTTTTGTTATTTTTGAATCGCTTGTAATGCCTTTTCTGGTACTTGGTCTTGATTGACCTCTTCATACGTATTGATGTGGGCCCCTTTATTTGAGACTTTTAGATAATGATCTGTTTTTAATTCATGGTCCGCTGTGAAAGTTATTTCTCGCGTTTTGCCTTCCTCATCTGCGGCTACTTGCGTATAACTAGCAATTCCATAGCCATTAACACTATCGGCTTTCTTTGTTTTAACATACACATTTCCTTCTTTAACCAATGGATTTAATTGATCTAACACACCAGCTAATTCGCCAGAGTTCTTCTCTGCGTAAAACTTGGCCCCAAATAAACCACCACCAATAACAATTGCTGTCACCACTAAAAATTTAATAAATTTCATCACATAAATCCTCCCGAGTAATTATTCTCTGTTACTTCTTCCAAAGTATAGCAAGTTTTAAACAATCCTTCCTCGGGCGCAACGACCAGTTTTTTCTCAGACTTATGTCGTATTTTTGTTATTTTGAATAAATAACAAAACACTACTCTTCTATCAATAATTGACTTAATAATTGAATTTCTTGATTCTTAGTTAAGTCAATTGTTTTCATTGTAACCGCTGTGGCTAAACCTAAATAGATTACCACCATTTTAGGAAATAATTCGACAAATTTTCCTTTGTCCATTTGTACATATTTTTTATCCAATAATAAACGCTCTTCAAAAAAAGTTTGAAGCATCTGCTGCAATTCTTCTTCATAACCATGTGCTTTCATAAATAACGCCGTATAGATTTTTTGATGTTTTTGGGCAAATAATATAAAGTTCAGACCCAATGCAATCACTGGGTCTGAGGCACCGACATCTGCTTTATAAAATAATTGCATACGATGAAATAACGATTTAATTAAGGTTCGTTTTAAATCGTCCATGTTGACAAATTCTAAATAAATTGGCTGCGTAGAAATCCCCATAGTATCTGCAATATTTCTAGCAGTTAAATTAGAAAAACCTTTATCTACTAAAATTTTTTCAGCTACGTTTAAGATTTTTTCCTTTGTATATACCTTCGTTCTAACCATTTTCATACCCCTTTTCTCTTTTAGTTAACAATAACTTTATTATGTTCACACAAAAGAAAAACATTTTCATTATATATATAATATTTTACACTTTTTTATGCGTTTCTTTTCTCAAAATTTTCTATACATTTCAAAAAAATTGAGAATTTTTAACGCTTATAAACAAATAGGTCCAGAACAAAAGGTCATCACCTTTTGTTCTGGACACTAAACGGCTGCACTCTTTATTCTTCTATTTGTTTGCCTTGTTCTTTGGCAAGCTCATTTTTATCATAAGCTACAAAGAACGGATAGTAAATCAAAATGGCCACTAGAATTAAAACAATATTCAAAACAGCAGCACGCCAATCGCCGCCTGTCGCCATAAAGGCGCCAATTGGTCCTGGTAAGGTCCAAGGAGCGGTAAAGACAACTTCACTTACTAAACCTAATTTTGTGGCAAACCAAGCAATCGTTGCTAAAACCATTGGTGCAAAGATAAAAGGAATCATTAAAATCGGATTTAAGACAATCGGTACACCGAAAATAACTGGCTCATTAATATTAAAAATAGACGGTGCTAAAATAGCTTTTCCTAGTTTTGAACCATATTCTGATTTTGCCCGAAAGGCTAATAATATAGCTAAACCAATTGTGGCTCCGGCACCACCAATCCAAATGAACCATTGGTAAAAAGGTTCTGCCGCAATCCGAGGTAATGCTTCGCCAGCTGCTTTAGCAGTCGTGTTTTCCTCTAATAGTTGTAGCCATAGAGGACGCGCCAACGATCCTACGATTGAAGCGCCGTGAATCCCAAAGAACCAGAAAAATGTGGTTAAAAAGACCAACAGCAAGACACTCAATAAAGAGTCCGCTGCTTGAACTAGTGGTCCTACTAAGTTCCCTACAAATGTGTGCCAATCAAAGCCTAAATAATAAGTGATTGAACCAATCAATAACATGACAATTAACGTCGGAGTCAACGATTCAAATGAACGAGCAACAGCAGGTGGAACGTTATCAGGCATTGTAATTTTGAACTTAGACTTATCTGTTACTCGATAGATTTCGACAGCAATAATTGACGTCACAATCCCGACAAACATCCCTGCACCACCCAAATTAGCCATTGGTAAAACAAACCCAGAAACGCCAGCTGCTTTACTGGCTTCTTCAGGAATCGCCACAGGTACTAATGTTAATAAAAAAGCAATCGTAGCCAAAATCCCTCCAGAGACTTGATCAAGATTATATGATTTCGCTAAACTAGCGCCAATGCCAAAAGTCGCATATAACGCCATAATGTACATTGTCATTCGGTAAGGCAGTAAGATTGTAGCAGCATTACTTGTTAAAAATTGAGTAATGCCCCAAGATTCTGGTAACGGCGGAAACGCAATAATTAGAAAAAAAGAACCGACAATAATTAAAGGTAATGTCGCAATAATCCCATCCCGCACCGCACGTAAATGGCGCTGATTGGCAATTTTAGCCATTGGTCCAGCTAGATGATTTTCAATCCAAACAGTCAATTTATCTAACATAAATAACACTCTCCTCTGTTTTTCTCTTAAAAAATAACTCCTTTAATCAGCCATAAATAAGAGATAAGCTCTAATAAAATAAGAGAAATTAAAAACAACCAAATAAAACGCTTACAAAAACCTGTTTTCGTTTCAATAAAATAATGACTATACGCTAACGCAAAAGCAATCCCAACAGGCAAAAAAATCATGGCACCAATATTAAACGGCAGACTGAAAGTCCATAATAAAACACTCGGCAACAGGACACCACATAAGAGCCCCATACTAAAAAGAAAACCGGCACTTTTAACTGAAAACTTAGGAACCATTGCTTGATTGTTTTCCATTTCAATTTCGCTCCTTTCGTTTGTTATTTTGTTACATTTAAAATTATAAGCTATTAAAAATATTATTTCAATCTATTCGCTAATTTAATACTAATTTTAAAATAAAAAACCAGTTCACTGAGTGAACTGGTTTTATGCTTATTCGACAAATTCAAATTCAAAATTACCAATCCGAACAATGTCGCCATCTTTCGCGCCACGTGCTCGTAATGCCTCATCGACACCCATACCACGTAATTGACGTGCAAAACGCATTACTGTTTCATCATGATCGAAATTCGTCATTTCAAATAATTTTTCTAATTTTTCACCAGATAAAACCCATGAAGCATCTGGTTCACGATCAATCGTAAATTCTGGACCTTCTGGTTGGAAGCCATAACGAACGGTTTCTTCCTCTACCACTTCATCTTCATATAATGGGAATTCAGGCGTTACTTCCAACAAGTCAGCTGTTGCATTTAATAAAGGTTCAATACCTTTACGAGTAACCCCAGAGATTGGGAAAATAGGTAGCTCATCAGCATACTCATCTGTGCGTTCCTTCGCAAGTTGCTCTTTAAATTTTGCTAAATTCTCCTCTGCTTCAGGCATGTCCATTTTATTGGCAACAATAATTTGAGGTCGCTCCATCAAACGTAAATTGTGTGAAGCCAATTCTTTATTGATTGCCAAATAATCTTCGTAAGGATCGCGTCCTTCCATGCCACTCATATCAATGACATGTAAAATAACACGCGTCCGTTCAATGTGGCGTAAGAACTGTGTTCCTAAGCCGACACCTTGAGAAGCTCCTTCAATTAAGCCTGGCAAATCTGCTGCAGCAAAGCTTCGACCATCACTAGTAGTCACCATCCCTAAGTTTGGAACTAACGTCGTAAAATGATAGGCACCAATTTTCGGACGAGCGGACGAGATAACAGAGAGTAACGTTGATTTCCCTACAGAAGGAAACCCAACTAACCCAACATCTGCTAAAACTTTTAATTCTAATTCGATTTTACGTTCTTGACCCGGTTCGCCGTTTTCGGCAATTTCTGGTGCAGGGTTTCTTGGGGAAGCAAAGCGAATATTCCCGCGACCACCGCGTCCGCCTTTTGCTACTACTAAGGTCTGACCATTCTCAATTAAATCCCCAATTAAAGCTCCAGTTTCTGCATCACGAACTGTTGTACCTGGTGGAACTTTGACAAGTAAATCTTCTGAACCACGACCGTGCATTCCTTTACTCATACCATTTTCTCCAGGTGTCGCCTTAAAATGACGATTAAACCGGAAATCCATTAATGTGCGTAATCCTTCTTCAACAACTAAAACAACGTCGCCACCGCGACCGCCATCACCACCAGCGGGACCCCCGTCTGGTACATATTTTTCTCTACGGAAAGCAACCATTCCGTCGCCGCCTTTACCAGCTTTGACATCAATCGTCACTTGATCTAAAAACATGGACATATAATTTGTCCTCCTATTCTACTTCTACTATCTTTAATCACCTCAAAAAGCGTGATTCGAAAGTCTTTATTATTGTATCGGGAAAACAACCGTTTGTCTAGCAATTCTAGTTAGTTATCGTTGGAAAAAGCAAAATTTCTCATGAATCTTTCGCTTTCTTTTTGTCGCTTCGCTATCAGTCTTTTGACAAAAAAATTTTAGAGGTTCATACTATAGATAGTTGAAGAAAATCACTTTTTCAGCAAGGGTCCAAAGAAACACAAACATCTAAAGGAGGAATTTTTGTTATGACAGTCAAAGTAGGAATTAACGGTTTTGGAAGAATTGGTCGTTTAGCCTTTCGCCGAATAAAAGAAGTTTCTGATGATATTGAAGTTGTGGCAATCAATGATTTGACTAGCCCAACAATGTTGGCTCACTTATTACAATTTGACTCTACGCATGGCACCTATCCTGGCACCGTGACAGCCACTGAAAATGGCATTGTGGTTGACGGCGAAGAAACCCGTGTCTACGCAGAACCAGATGCAAGTAAAATCCCTTGGGTTAAAGAAAACGGAGTAGACATTGTCCTTGAATGTACAGGTTTTTATACCTCTGAAGAAAAAGCACAAGCTCATTTAGATGCAGGTGTGAAACGTGTGGTTATCTCTGCTCCTGCAGGCGCAATGAAAACAATCGTTTATAACGTCAATGATGATACACTTGATGCCAACGATAAAATCATTTCTGCCGGCTCATGTACGACAAACTGTCTAGCACCGATGGCTTACTTCTTAAATAATGAATTCGGTATTGAAGTTGGTACCATGACAACTGTCCATGCCTACACATCAACACAAATGCTATTAGATGGCCCTGTTCGTGGCGGAAATCTTCGTGCGGCACGCTCTGCTGCAGACAATACTATTCCCCATTCAACTGGTGCTGCTAAAGCAATTGGCTTAGTTATTCCAGAACTTAATGGAAAATTACAAGGCCATGCCCAACGTGTTCCCGTTGTGGATGGATCCTTAACAGAATTAGTTAGCATTTTAAAAACAAAAGTAACAGCTGATCAAGTAAATGAAGCAATGAAAAAACACACCATTGATAACCCTTCTTTCGGTTATGATGATCGTGAAATTGTTTCTGGAGACATAATCGGCACGACAGAAGGTTCGATTTTTGACCCAACGCAAACAGAAGTAACGACAGCTGGCGATTTCCAATTAGTGAAAACTGTGGCTTGGTATGACAATGAATATGGTTTTACTTGCCAAATGATTCGCTTATTGGAAAAATTCGCTAATTTATAATTCCAATGAATAAAAAACTGCCTTGCATAAATTAATGCAAGGCAGTTTTTTTAATGTTTACTTTGACAACTTTGACAAATACCATGAAAAGTTAGGCGATGATCTTTGACTAAAAAATGATACCGACTTTCAACAATTTGCTCTACTTCACCAAGCAAGTCTTCTTCCACTTCCTCAATTATGCCACATTCTAAGCATAACAAATGGTGGTGAAAGTGTTTGGCGCCTTCTTTTCTTAAATCATAGCGAGCTAAACCATCGTTAAAGCTCACTTTATCAACGACTTTTAAGTCTGTTAAAATTTCTAGCGTTCGATAGACTGTTGCTAGACCAATTTCCGGACTTTTTTGTTTTACCAAGAAGTAAATTTCTTCTGCTGATAAATGATCTTTTTCATTTTCCAATAATACAAGTACGGTTGCTTCCCGTTGTGGTGTTAATTTAAAGCCTGATTCATGTAATTGTTTTTTTGTCTTTTTTAAAGCAGCAGTCGAATCCATTATTACAGCTCCTTGTTTAGAATGATTACAAATTAAGAAACTTAATTTATCAATCAAATTAAAATAATTATAAAAGAAATAACTGTAATTTGCAAGATATTCTCAATTAGCTACCTTAATTTTTTTCTTTTGATTGTTCCAACGAGCCAATTAGAATTGTTTTACCATCTTCTTGTTTAATTAATTTTTGTTTCATTAAATGGCCTAAGGCGCGTTTAAATTGAGCTTTACTAATGCCAAAGGTTTGTTTAATTTCATCAGGGCTTGATTTATCGGTGAAAGGAATTTGGTGATCGTTTGCTCTTTCTAAGAAAGTTAGAATCATTAACGCATCATCGCTGATTACTTCATGACTTCTTGGTTTTAATGAAAGATTCAATACGCCGTCCGGCCGCACGCCAATCACACGTCCCACTACTTTTTCACCTAAACGTGGTTCCTGGAATCGTTCAGAAGGATGGATAAATCCAATGTATAAATCATCAGTTAAAATATACGTTCCTGCAAGTTTCAGACGATATACATGCCCGGTTAAGTTTTGGTTTTGCATTTCAGCATTCCCACGTTTTGCCATTGCTTTAAAGACTTTTTCATCTGCTAATTCGCCCCAAATGCGGTCTTTACTGTCCACTTTTAAAGTAACCATTACTCGGTCTTCTTTTTTAGGCCAAAGTTCCCGCATAGTTGGTAATTCATCCAACGAAATAACGACATCTTTATCTGGTAAGCCAACATCCACAAAGACACCTAAATCACGTCTCGTTCCTGTGACAGTACCAAAGCCATAGCTACCAATGCGCACAGTAGGAATTGTAGTTGTCAGTGCTGGCTCTTGTTTTTGATTTAAATAACCAAAGCCTTCTACAGCCTCTCCTATGGCATGCGTACCTTCTTCTTTTTTTAAACGGAATGTGATGCCATTTTTTTGAACAAAATAAAATTGTTCATTTTCATCGACCACAATGCCGGTAAATGTTGTTGCTAGTAATTCTCTCATTTATCATTAACTCCTCAAGGAAAATCAATCGAACAAAAGATTTCCGCTTTTGTTCGATTGTTTCTATTTTCTTTTATTGCCCTGCATTACGAGAAGCGTTCCCTTTGAACCAACCTGTTTTAGCATTGATTGTAACTAAATACATGTGAACATTTTTCTCTGTAGTGCCTTCTAATAATTTTGATTGATTGTTTGTTGCATAAAGATTGTAGTAACCTTCGCCATTCACAATTTTGGCAGGTTCTAAAGAATATCCGCCAGGAACCACATAGCCTCGAGCAATCACTGTGTCTAAGACTTTTTCTTTCACACCTGGTGCCCATGTCCACGCTGGATTGCTACTATCAGCGATATCGGCAGCATCTGGCGCATAAAGCGGACTAGTGTAAACCCCGTCACTATTCGGCGCCGTGTAGCCATTCGCTTCTGTTTTTGCTGTTTCTTCCTTCTTAGCGTCCTCTTTTTTTGCGGCAGCAGCTTGTTTCGCTTGTTCTTCTGCTTGTTTTGCTTGCTCTGCGGCAGCTTGTTCTTCTGCAATTCTTTTCTGTTCTTCTTCAACCTTGGTTAACGCTTGGTCAGCTGTCGTGACTTGTTTGACCAGTTCTTTTTTCAGCTTATCACTTGTTACTTTATCTACTTCTGCCTTAGCAGCTTGATACGTGTCTCGATTCAGCTGATTGGTAGTTTTTCCATCTTTATAAATGACCTCAACCGCTTTTTTAGCTTTTTGTAATTGGTTGTATTGTTGGTTCGCTTGATCGATTGCTTGGTTCATCAATTGGTCAAATGGATCATTTCCTGTTAATTTCTTTACGGAAATTGGTTGATCAGCAGCTAAAATCGCCGGTTTCAACTCATTGCCATTGACAATCGGCGCCTCAAATAATTGGTTGATTTGTTGAATGGTTTGTTGCTTCACTTTCAATGTTTGAATTTGTTTATTTAATTGAGAATACTCTTCTGAATCTTTAATTTCCGCGACTTGTTTTGAGAGTTTTTCTGGACTAACAGTCACCATATCTGGTTTAATAAAAACTTGCTCCTTCGTGGTATAAAAGGCTGCTAGTTCATCTTTCAGCGTATCTGTTTTCTTGGTTAGTGCCGCCGCCTCTTGCGCGGCAGCTTTTTGCGTTTGATCATGATACGCCCAAGCACTACCTCCAGCTAATAAAACAACCGCAAGCGCAACGAAAACTACTTTTTTTGATGGTTTCTTCGGAGCAGGCGCTGGTTGAGCATTCCCAGTTTCATTCATCGGTGGTATCACACCTGAATCTGAAACTTTTTCCTCGGTTGCATCAGCTTCACTCGGTGCTTCTAGCGACGCTGCACTTGTTAACCCTTCTTCAGAATCTGAAATGGATTCAGTTGGTGTTTCGGCTTGGGTTAATACTGCCTCACCGCTGTTTTCTAACTCTTGGGTCTCTGCTGTTTCTTCTGATGGATTTTCAGACATTTCTGTATCTGCTCGATGCGCTTGAATATAAGCTTGCAAAGTTTCGTTTGGTGTTACATCTTGATCTTCTATCGGTGGTTGTGAAAAAATTTCTTCTTCAGAAGTAGTAGAGATAACTTCAGTTCCTGAAATCTCTGTTAAAGCTTCCTCTTCTGACTTCACCGTCTTAGATACCTCAGCTGTTTCTGCTTCAACAGTAGTTGTTTCTTCTGTTGTTTCCTCTAAATTAACTGCTTCGTCCGTCGCTAGTTTTTCTTCTGTTGAATGAGTAGGCATCGCTTCTGTCGCTGGTATCGTTTCCTCCACCGAATCATGAGTCTCCTCACTAGCCCCTTCTTGAAGCACTGCTTCTGAATCAGAAACATCCTCTGAATCAGAGACTATTAAGTTATCTTCTATCGACTCTTCTTTTTTGTCATCATTACTTTCTTCTTCAGGTGATTCGCCAAACAGTTCCATCACATGGCCTAAGCTCATATCTTTTAACTCAGACCATTCAATATTCTCATTTAATTGATCTTCGTGTTGTTCATTTTCCTGTGTTTCAAAATCTATATTTGTTGAAGTCGTTTCCGCTTCTTCTTTATCAACTGTTGTGTCAGTTAGTGAATAGCCACATGTTGGGCAGGTCGTTAATTCTGCATCGAATTCGTTCCTGCACTTCGGACATTTTTTTGTCATTCTTCCGCCTCACATTCTGCTAATATTCCATTACTTCTAATTTACCACAACTTGCGCCTTCTTCCAATAACTAGCAATGACATTTAGAGACTTTTTAAAAATCAAAAGCGGCTCTTCTCGCATGCACGAAAAGAGCCGCTAAACGGTATGTTTATTCTAAAAAGTCTTTTAATTGTTTTGAACGAGAAGGATGTCTTAGTTTTCTTAACGCTTTTGCTTCAATTTGACGAATACGTTCGCGAGTGACACCGAAAACTTTTCCGACTTCTTCTAGCGTACGTGTCCGACCATCATCTAAACCAAAACGTAAACGTAAAACATTTTCTTCACGGTCTGTTAAAGTATCCAGAACATCTTCTAGTTGTTCTTTTAACAATTCGTAAGCTGCATGTTCAGCAGGACTGGTAGCATCTTGGTCTTCAATGAAATCACCTAAATGTGAATCATCTTCTTCACCAATTGGTGTTTCTAAAGAGACTGGCTCTTGTGCGATTTTTAGGATTTCACGAACTTTTTCTGTTGGTAAATCCATTTCCGCACCAATTTCTTCTGGCGTTGGTTCTCTACCTAAATCTTGCAATAGTTGGCGTTGAATCCGAATCAATTTATTGATTGTTTCAACCATGTGAACAGGAATTCGAATCGTTCTAGCTTGGTCCGCAATTGCTCGCGTAATCGCTTGACGAATCCACCAAGTAGCATACGTAGAGAATTTGAACCCTTTACGGTAGTCAAATTTTTCAACAGCTTTCATTAAGCCCATATTACCTTCTTGAATTAAATCTAAGAATTGCATACCACGACCTACATATCGTTTGGCAATTGAAACAACCAAACGTAAGTTAGCTTCTGCTAAACGTTGTTTTGCTTCTTGATCGCCTTCTTCAATTTTAAGTGCCAACTCAACTTCTTCTGCGGCAGTTAATAATTGAACGCGCCCAATTTCTTTTAGGTACATACGCACGGGATCATTAATTTTAACACCTGTTGGCGCAGATAAGTCTTCTGCTTGGGCCTTTTCCGCTTCTTTTTCATCTTTTTTCAAGCTATGTTCACTTGGGTCTCCATTTTCATCGACCACGCTGATACCAGCATCTTCAACTTTTTGGATCAATTTTTCCATAGCTTCTGCATCCAAAGTATACGGTGTGGCTAATTGATTCGCTAAATCATCATAAACCACTGTTCCTTTAGGCTTGTTTTCTTTGATAAATGCTGCCACTGCAGCTTCATATTTTTTACTTGTTTCTTTTTCCATGAAAGAAGGCCCCCTTCATTTTTCGGTTCACGCTTGAAATAACTGATAAATCACTGGGACTTATCAAAATAAAATGAACAAAACGCTTAGTTCTATTCATTATATTGCTTAAGTAAATGTTCGTTGAGCTTTAAGCTGTCGAGCCAATTGGATAATCTCCATTGTTAATTCGGCTTCAAGCTGTTGGTTGCCCACTCGTTTTGCTTCTTGCTGTTGAATCTTTTTCTGCTCAATTGCCTCTGCAATACTTGATAAGGCAATTACATGTAATAAATCGGCAACTTCTCGCTCAGAGCTTTCTTCCGATAAATTCTGATACGCAATTTCAATTGCTAATTGTTTGGTTTGATTATCTTGCAAGAAATTAATAAAATCGGCAATGTCGAAACTTTGATGCAGTGTCGCATAACTTTCTAGCAAGAAATATAATTCTTGGTATTCATCATGAGCGAATGAAAAATCTGGCAATTGTTGAATGGTTTGCCGTACTCCTTGTTCATTCATTAAACGAAATAATAAAGAACGTTCTGCTTTTTGAACTTGTGTTAACGGTAACTTGTTCTGGACGTGATTCTCTTCAAAAACAGGTTCTTCCATTGGTGGTGGCATCATTTCATCTTGATAAAATCGTTGCCTTTCTTGCCGTTGGACTGAACGTTGCTCTTGCTTCAATTGATTGAATTGCTCTTCCAAACTATGAACAGAAAGTTGAAATTCCTGAGCAATTTGGTTTAAATAACGATCACGTTCCAAGGGAGATTGAACATTGGTTAACTCCCGTAACAATTCGTTCACATAATCCAATTGTTCTTTTTCGTTATTCATGTTTCTAGTTAACCGATGATAATTCATTTTAAAACTAAAAACTGTTTCTCGGCCATGATTGGCTAAATTTTGAAAAGCTTCTGCGCCATATTTCCGCACATATTCATCAGGATCCAGCTTTTCAGGGATGCTGACAATACTCAAGTCAAAATGACTGTTTTCTTGCAATAATTGAATCGCACGGTTTGTGGCTTGAACACCGGCATTATCGCCATCGTAACAAATAACTACTTCCTTAGCGACCCGTTCCAAACGCCGAATTTGTTCATTGGTCAAACTAGTCCCCATTGAAGCCACCCCACTTTTTACGCCTGATTGCCAAGCAGCGATAACATCCATGAATCCTTCAAAAAGCAAGACTGTATTTTCTTTACGAATTTCTTTTCTGGCTTTATCAAAGTTAAACAGCGTTTCTCGCTTATTAAAAAGTGTTGTTTCAGGACTATTCAAGTATTTAGGCATCTCATCCCCTGGAAAATCAGCTGTTTTTAACAAGCGACCAGAAAAGGCGATGACATTGCCTTGGGGATCATTAATTGGAAACATGATTCGTTGATAGAAACGATCCAAAAACGTACCGTTATCTCTTTGGACAAACAGCCCAGAAGGCTCAAAAAGCGTTTCATCCAGTTGTTCGTTTTTAAAAACTTGACTTAAGAAATCACGTTTTTGCGGCGCAAATCCAATTTGAAAGGTCTCAATTAGTTCTTGTGTTAACCCCCGCTCTAATAAATAGTTTAATGCGGGTTCGCCAATTTTAGTATTCACTAAAATATGATGGTAAAGTTCTGCGGCTTTACTATGCAGTTGTAACAAACTCCGTCTTTGTTGGTTTTCTGGGGTATCCGCTACTTCACGCGGCTCTGACCAATCAAAGTCCACAGATAAATGTTCCAAATCTGCAACACGTTTCACGGATTCTGGAAAACTAATGCCTTCAATTTCTTGCAAGAAATTAAAAACAGTTCCACCTTTCCCGCAGCCAAAACAGTGAAAAATTTGTTTGTCTTCTGCTACTGAAAATGAAGGGGAACGTTCTTCGTGAAACGGACATAAACCCATATAATTTTTACCGGATTTTTTTAACTGGACATACTGCCCAATAATATCTACTATATTCGTTCGGTGACGAACTTCCTCAATGACTTCCTGAGGAATGCGTTGTGCCATTGTCCTCACCTCCTAAGAATAGCATTGTGCTAACTCATGTGATTGACCGTTTAAAAAACGCACTGTCATTTCAGTGCGAATTCCAATGGACACATTTACACATGATTTATTGTATCACATAATCGCTGTTTTTCAAGTATCTTGTTTCAACTCAACAAAAAAAGAAAGTATCTAGGACAAAAGTCATCCTGACTCCTGCCCCAGACACTAACTCTTAAAATAATCAGTTAAACATCAAGCTTGCTCCGACTTCCTTCAAGATTTAAAGAAGAACTGCATTTCTGGAGACGAATGCTTTTAGATCAACCTCTGCTTTTTATAAATCTTTAATTGTTTTTCCAGCACGTTTCATTTGTACGAAACCAATTGTTACACGCACCACAATATTAATGGCCATCATAATAAAGAAGAGACCCATTGTTTGCGAAGTTAAGAAACCAATTTCTAAAATGTTGTGGAATAACATAGCTGCTACATAAATACCAATAATGGTACTGAAAACCAAGAAAATGCGTAATGGATTTAAAGGCAGACATGCTCGAACAACAGCCATACAGCTAATTCCAACTAATAAATAATACATTAACGTCGTGGTGTCTAAAGAAGAAAATCCTTGATTTTGTCCAATCAGATAAACAGCAATGATATTCACTACAACTAAAAGCGCATTAACAGACGCATTTTTCAAAGCCGTTGGTAAAAACTTCCCGACAACTTTTCGTTTGTCCCCTTCGAAAGATAAGAAGAAGGCTGGATATCCTTCAATTGCTAAATCAATCAAGGTCACTTGAATCGGAATGAACGGGAACGCAATGGCCGTTAAGGCACAAATGATTGAGAGAATAAACGAATAAATCGTTTTAATGAAGAAAACGCTGGAAACTCGGGTTACATTATTTACCACACGCCGTCCTTCAAACAAGACATCTGGTAACGTTGTAAAATCAGAATCTAGCAAAACTAGATTAGAAATTTGCCGAGTAGCGCCATCTCCCTCTGCCATGGCGATACTACAATCCGCTTCTCGTAACGCTAAAACATCGTTGACGCCATCGCCGGTCATCGCCACCACATGCTCTGTGTCTTTCAACTCACGTACAATGGTCCGTTTTTGCTGAGGCGATACACGTCCGAACACTGTGTATTGCTGAACTGCTTCACGCACTTCTGCTTCTGTCGTTTTGGTCGACAAATCAATATAAGACTCATAACCGGGTAGCCCAGCACGACGAGCAATATTTGAAACAGTCACCGGATTATCACCAGAAATTACTTTTAAGTCGATTCCTTCTTCTTTTAGATAAGCCAGTGTTTCTTTGGCATTTTGGCGAATTGGATCGTCAATTTCTAGAATTGCTAATGGCTCTAAATAAGGCATTTTGGTTTCGTTTAACGGTTGTTGTTCCGCAATGGCTAACATCAAGACGCGATAACCATTCTCTTGTGCTGTAAAAACAGCTTCTGGCAACCGACTATCGTCTACCAAACGCTCAGGAGCCCCTAAATAAACTGTCCCAATTTCTGGAAATTCAATAGCCCCCCATTTTCGTTCAGAAGAAAAAGCCAAGACTTCTTTTGCGCCAAATCGATTGGATACTTCATAATGATCACGAATTGCTTGCATTGTAATATTATTATCCGTACTTTCAGATAGGTAGCTTCCGATAATCTGCGGGAAGAGTTCTTCATATTTGTCATGCAAGATAATCGCCTTTTGCACTTTCATTTTACCTTCTGTAATCGTTCCAGTTTTATCTAAACACAAAGTGTCCACATGGGCCAATGTTTCAATTGAGTACATATCTTGTACTAGAATACGTTTTTTGGCTAACTTAATGACACCTGTTGTCAGCGCAATACTAATTAATAGTACTAATCCTTTTGGTAACATCCCTAACAAAGCAGCTGCAGAAGCAACAACAGATGTTTTAATGCCAGCATCTCTTAGCCAAAAAGCTTCAACAAATAAAATAATCCCTAGAGGAATAATCACCCAACTTGTAAATTTAGAGACTTTACGAATCGAATTGACTAACTCTGATTGAATTGGTTTATGCACTTTAGCTTCTTGGGTGATTTTCACAGCATAGTTTTCGGCACCAACGTGGATAACACGGGCATAGGCTTGTCCGCTAACAATGAAACTTCCAGAAAGCAAGGTATCGCCGATTTCCTTTTCAATTAAATCTGATTCACCTGTTAACAACGCTTCATTCGCTTCGACTTTACCGTCAATAACTTCCATATCAGAAGGAACTTGTTCCCCTGCAGAGATAATAACAATATCTTCCATAACTAGTTCTTTTGTATCAATTTCTTGTTGTACGCCATTTCGAACAACATGAACATTTTCTTTTGCCACAATAGATAATTTTTGAACTAAATTACGGGCATGAATTTCTTGGAAAATCCCGATTGACATGTTCACAATAATAATCGCTAAGAAAGCCAGATTGGAATACGCTCCGACAAATAGTAAACAAACAGCGATTGCAAAGTTTAAAAAGTTGAATAACGTCATGACGTTATCAAAAATAATATCTTTTGTAGATTTTGCTACATTTTCCTCATAATTATTTTGAAGGCCTAACTCTTTCTGCTTGGCAACTTCTTCTGTACTTAACCCTTTTTTCAGGTCGACTTTATTCAACATCCAGCTCTTTCCCTACCTTTTCAATTAATCAGTTACATCCCTTCTAGTTTACTTGCATTTTCATGAAACTGCAAGAAAAGCCTAAAAAATTCCTGTAAGTTGAAAGAATTCTTTAGACTTTTCTCGTTTTAATTTAACTTTTCAATAAACCAACGATTCATTTTGACAATTTCCGCATAGAACATATTGCCACCATTTTGATAAAGGTAACCACCATTGTAAACTAACGCTTGCCAACGATAATAACGATATTTCGTATTTTGGTCATTCCCTAGCAACGGTGAAAGGACTTCTCTTGAATATTCTTCTGCTAACTCTGTCGTGTGTTTCCCGCCGCGTTCTTTAACAAACTGAATATAATCCAGTCCATAATTATATGCTTGTACGCCTGTCCACTCATCACAGCCAGCTTCTTTTGCTTTCGCTAACGCTTCCGCGAGAAATTTTACGCCATGCGCGATACTTTCTTCTGGTGTTTCAATCCCTTCTTGTTGTCCATAAACACTTTCACTGCTCTGCATAATATCGCCAGATTTCCCTTTAGATTCTGTATAGATAATCGCTAAAGCTAATGTTTTGTATTCAGGTATTTTATTTTTTTTGACTTCTGCTTCTACTTGTTTTTCAAAGGTCATTACCGTTTCAACATTTTGATGTATTTTATAACCAAGATAGCCAAGACCAGCAATTAAACCAACAAACAAAAGTAGCATGATTTTATAAATTATTTTTCTTACTCTACGCATCGAATCATCCAAACTTTTTCTTTTAAGATACGTTCTATGTTACTTGAAATAACTGAAAAAAGCGAAGTTTTTGTTACTTCTTTAGTTTTATTTAATAAAAGTAACTTTTTTGTGAACAAACCGTAACTTCGCAAGATTGAACGTTTTCACCTAGAATAGAATAACAAGTAATTTTGTTCTATTGGCGCTTATTTATTGCATCAAAAAAGCCCAGATAAGAATGAACAAAATTCTTTTCTAGGCTTGACTTTATACAACTTATCTATTCTTTTAACAAACAGTCAAATGTTTTATGGAATTTTTTTCCCAGTCATTTCTTCATAGTCTCTACTCATCATTCTCCAAGCTTTTTCAATATCTTCATTCAATCCAAACAATCCGCTTCTACCAACAATATAAATATCAGGTCCTGCAGCATCAATTCGCTTAAATGAATTTCTATTCGATGAGCCGTCCATTTCAATTACATAACGATACCCTTTTTCTTCACGTAAATTACGAAGAGCAACAATTTTATCAAGTGTTCCTTCAATAAATCGTTGGCCAGCAAAGCCTGGATCAACGGTCATGATTGTGATTTTATCCAACAATTCAATATATGAAAAGATTGATTCAATAGGCGTTTCGGGATTAAGGACGATCCCTGCTTTAAGATTAGCATTGTGAATTTGGTCAATTAGGCGAAAAGCTAGACCATCTAAAACCTCTGCATGCATACAAATCCATTCACATTTGATATCTACTAGTTGTGGTACCCAAAAGCTTGGATTCGTAACCATTAAATGGGCAGATACTGGGAGCTTCGAAATTTTTCTTAACTCCTCAATAAACCACGGAGATAATGTAATGTTTGGCACATAGTGACCATCCATAATGTCTATGTGATACGAAGCAACATGATCATTCAAAAAGGTGATTTGTTGTTTAAACTTGTCCAAATCCATCGTCATTAGTGACGGAGAAAATTCAACTTTGTTCATTCTAATTTTCAACTCTTTCTATCTGATTATTTGGTTGATGTTTTTGAAAATTTTTCTAACTCGTTATATTCAGACGTTGACACATCCCTGACAGGCAATATAAATTGCATTAATTTTGTTGCGCTTTTTCATTTTGTTTAGAAAATCTGAATATCTTCCAAGTTTATCTCCTCTTCTTCTTTTTCTACTAAAGCTTCCATATCTTTCTCAGTTACATCTTTCTTAATAATAGCTAAAACTAAACCGGTAACCACAGCGTTTACAACAATTGCAATAACACCAGCCAGCGGTTTACTCATTGTTGGAATCATTAAAACACCGCCAAATGGAACAGTCGCATCCGCCCCTAAGATCATTGTTGTTGCGCCACCCACGAAGCCGCCAATCGCTGTAGCAATGACTCCTCGGACAATATCATTCATAACTAAAGGAATAACACCTTCAACAATGTTAATCACGCCCATTGGTACGGCAGACTTTAACGTTTCAACTTCTAGTTTTGTATAAATATTTTTTCTAAATAATTTAGCAAAGAAGAAAGCTAATCCAAAGCCTATTGGCGTTGCTGTATTTACTAATTGCAATGCTGTAATTGGTCCATTAAGTCCTTCCGCTTGCATTGTCAAAACAAAGGCAAAAACAGTTTTGTTAATGGGTCCGCCATAGTCTATACCACTTAATAAACCAATTACACCACCAAAAATTAATAATGACGAGTTACCTAAGCTATCTAAAAAGTTCGTTAATAATGAAGTAAATGCCGTTATTGGGGTCCCGATAATATATACCATGATTAATCCACCAGTAATTGAGGT
>OKDX01000051.1_pt1 | contig 43913 bp, 43 predicted proteins | sample 1613231 | NCBI WGS metagenome assembly OKDX01 (sample SAMN04436847, study PRJEB24849) | human gut metagenome | biome: human gut; feature: NICU; material: stool | host: Homo sapiens | place: USA: Saint Louis, MO | collected 2011-09-05
GACCTGGTACAAGGTATTGAACAGTTAACAAAAATCAATGCGGATTTAAAAAAATCGACGGATCGAATTCTAATTACGTATGAGATTTATTACAACGTGACAGACGAGAAAGCTTTTGTAAGAGAAACAATGACTTTGCCGGTAGTTGAGGAAACTGTCCTTCAAAACATGGTACAGACTGTAGAAACCAATGAAGAAGTAAGACAAGAAGACTTAGAAGCGTTTCTTCACCTGTTCAAAAGAAATGTGAGTAATAAGTCGAAGAGAATAGGCCGTTCAACAGGTTCTTTAAAAAAGAAAGCAGAAAAGCAACAAAAATCAACTGTGTTTACAACAATTTCTCGCTATAGCTATTTCTCAGTGGCTTTACTTATATTTTTAGCAGTAGGTGTTTTTACAGGTGCGTCATTTGGTTCTCAAAGTAAACCAACGAGCCAAAATGATTCTAAGTTAGAGGAACGATTAACACATTTACAAGAACAAGTGCATGAGCAACCACAAGTTGATGTTGTTGCTCGGTTTTTCTTATCCAGTCTGTACTCTGGTGAAGAGAGTGACAAAGCCACGCAAAAGCAAGTTAAAAAGTATGTTTCTGAAGGAGTACTCAAAGAGATTAAGGGGTCTAAAGAACAAATAAGAACGCTATTTCTTTGGGAATCAAAAAAAGAAGGAAACCAATGGCTCCTTACGTACGTCGTTACCTTGAAAGTGGCTAAAGAAGAAACTGAAATTCGTCAAATGAAAGTAGCTATGGAAAAGAAAAACAATAATTATCAAGTAACAGAACTTCCAGAAGAAAAAGAATTTACTATTAATGAATAATAATTGAGGAGGCAATTCTATGAAATATGAACGTCCATTAAAAAGAGAGTCACAAATCAAGGAGTTTGAGTTAGGCACGCACGCGGCAGTAATTGAAAAAGTTCAAAAGAAACGGTCTCAAAAAGGGAATGATATGTTTTTACTCTCTCTTTTGGGAAAAAGTAACGAAAAAGGGGTTTATTTTCTTACCTTCGGGAATGATTATACTGAAGATAATTTACGCTATATTTTAGCCAGTATCCAAGACAACGGTGTAGAGATTCCTGACGTTGACTTTGGCTATAATCGAGAAACTTTTGAATTTTTGAAAGGTAAAGATGTCTATATTCAGGTTGAAGAACAAGAGTATAAAGGGAAAGTTAAACATGCGGTAACAAATTTTTTAACTCAGGATGAATTTGAAGAAAGCGAAGAAATGGAGTTTTCAGAAAGCAATACTGAAGAAGATTGGTAAAATAAGCCATTTCTTAGAATATAAAAACTGAAGGAGAGACAAAACTATGGATATAGTCACAAAAATTATTACACTAATTGGAGGAATCATTGGACTTGTTTCAGCAGTTAGTATTATGTTTGGCGTGAAAGAAATTCGTTCAGGTATGTCGAATGATGATCCACGTACGCTTGATAAAGGAATAGAAAAAGTAGTTGTTGGTGGGGCCGTTATTTTAGCAATTGGTGGGGTAGTCGCCTATGTCATTACACAGGTAGGAGCTATTCGTTTTTAAAAGGAGGAAAAAATGAAGCTATTAGTAGAAATGATAGTCAACGGTCAAACTGAATGGGAAGTTGTAGAAGAAGAAAATGCGCCACAGGCAATTATTCAGAGTCGAGGAGACTTTTCATTTGATGAGAATGGAGAGCTCATTGTCAATGATGATGAAATAAGTTATACAGGCGTGTTTGAGGTTTGCGAGACTAACTTATTGGATTTCACTGTTAAGGAAGCAGAAATCCATAGATTTTATCACAAAAAATTAGAAAAGCTAGGGATAAATCCTCTAACGTTTGAAAACTCGCAAGAAATACCTAACTGAGCGGAGGGGAAGCAATGAGAAATCCAAAAGGAACGACCGATCAGCTATTCAAAAGTTTAGCTGAATACAATCCAACAACGAATGAAGCCATGTCTAAAATAGCGAAAGTCCTAGTCCCTTTAGGAATCGCTATTTTAGGCATTCTTTTTATGATTGAATTGGCGAATACCCAAAAGAAATTTCAATCAGAAGACGGTGGTTTGACAATCGAGTTATTAACTAACATTGCATTGAAGTATGTGATCGCGTACGTCTGTATTATGGGCTCTGGCTACATTATTGATGGCATTGTTTGGTTTACAATTCAAGCAGCCAAATGGATTAATTCCATTGTAACAGCAACAGGAACCAGTGAAGCAATTCCACAAATGGAAAAAGTTTCTTGGTGGGCAAAACCAATTGTATTTTTCTTTCAAATATTTGCATATATTGCATTAATATTATCTAGTATTATTGCAAATATTCTTATTTTCTTACGAGGGATACAATTATATATGATTAAAGCTCTTGCGCCGTTGTTTGTGGCATTTTTTGTTCATGATGAATTACGTTCGATTGCCATGGGCTACATGAAACAAATCATGGCCTATGCGCTTCAAGGCGTTCTGTTGGTTCTATTACTTGGGTTAATTCCGATATTAACAGCGAACGATTATCTATCCTTTGAATCTCTTGAAGGTGGCATTTTGGCAGGTGCTGGAGCGATCATCATTAATGTTATGACGTACTTTAATTTAATTTTAAAATATGTGGCAGTGATTATTCTTCTGGTTGGTTCACAAGGATTTGCCAAACGATTAGTAGGAGCGATGTAAAATGGCGATTAGTTCAGAATTTTATAAAGATCTATCAAAAGTAGAGAAAAAAATCTGGGGAATTACAGTCAGAGAATTTAAAGCGTATGTTTGCTTTGTTTTTATAGGGATATTTCTTTTGTTAGAAGTATTTTTTTTGCCTGATCTTTTATTTATGGTTTGTGCGCTAGTCACCTCGTTTGCGTTAGGGTGGTATCCCGTTTTATTAATGATGAATAAGTGGAAAGAAGTAAAAAGAGCTTTTTACTTACGCTTTTATTATGAGGAACGAACCTTTCAGGCTGGGAAAATAAGGAGGTATCAAAAGGATGAATTTATTCAAAAAGAAACAATCAAAGAAACAGACGTTATCTAGTAACGTTGAAAAAGTAGATAAAAAAGTCAAAAAACGTGTACAGCAACAAGCAAATCCTACCGTACAAGATAGTATCTTTTATACGAGTCAGTTTGAAGAAGGGCTCATGCACATTGTAGAGGATGAGTTTTCTAAGTGCTATAAACTTGGAGAAGTGGACTACGAAATTGCTGTAGAAGAAGATCAATTAAACACGGTAATGGGGTATGCAGAAGGGTTAAATACACTAGACAAAAACTCTCGGTATCAGCTGCTGGTTGTTAATAAAAGAGAAGAAGAGTCGTTGATGGAAGACGTTTTATTGGCGTATCAGGGAGATCACTTAGATAACTACCGTCAAGAAATCAATGAAATTATTACGAAGCAGTATGAACAAGACGAGCGAAACTTTAAGATTGAAAAATATGCTATTTTCACCACAAAAAGTTCGTCCATGAAACAAGCTAACAAAGAGTTAGAAGGAATCATGCAGAACTTTGCCAATCGTTTTGAAGCCAACCAAATTAAATTAGAGGTAACCCCAATGACTGGCTTAGAGCGATTGTCTTTGTTCAGCTATTTTTTGCGCCACGGACAATATTTTGGCACAAGCTATCAAGATATTGCCGTATCAGGGCTAACGTCTAAAGCGTTTATTGTTCCAAGTAAAATCAAGTTTCCAAACAATAAAGCTTATTTTCGGTTAGGAGAAAACTACGCAGCTGTTTTAACCATTCAACAATACCCAAAATACCTAGAAGATAAGTTAATCAAAGAATTATGCGCTACAGGAAGAGAGCTAGCGATTAGCATTCATGCCAGACCCTATGACATGATGGAAGCCAGAAAGGCAATACAGGGAACCAAGACATTAAATGATGTTGCCATTCAAAAGCAACAGAAGCAAAACTTCAGAAGTGGTGTTTCAGAGGATGCGATTTCAGGGGAAGCAAAGGAAATCCAAGAAACAACGAATGCGTTAATGGATGAAATAAAAAATAATGGCCAAAAGTTATTTAATGGCCTATTTTCAGTTTTCTTAATTGCAAAAACAGAAAAGGAACTTTTAGAAGCTGTTGAATCGGTGAAAAACGTAGGAGCAACCTGGCAAGTTGTGTTTGATACAGTAGACAATTACAAAGAAGAAGCACTCAATACAATCTTACCGATTGGAAAACCTTACTTAGACGTTGAAATGAGTTATATGCGTGATCTAACAACAACAAATATTGCTACACAAGTCCCTTTTACCAATGTGGAATTACAAAGCCCAACAGGTCAGTTTTATGGCCGGAATCAGTTGACGAAGAACATGATTACTATTGACCGAAAAAAAGATTTAATTACACCAAGTGGGCTTATTTTCGGAACGTCTGGTTCTGGTAAAGGAATGGCGACCAAATGGGAAATTCTTTCAACGCGTTTAAAATTTCCGAAGGACCGCTTTTTAATTGTTGATCCAGAAAGTGAATACTTACCGATTGGGAAAGAATTGGATGCAGAAATACTCGATATCTCAACTGGTACAAAAAACCACTTGAATATTTTAGGAATGGTAGACAAGCAGTTATTGGACGAAGAGGACCAGGAGCTTGATTTAGTTAAAGAAAAATCTAATTTGTTATCCACTATGTTTGAATCGCTACTAAAAAGCTATACGGACGTGGATGCGGGACTTGTTGACCGTGTGACGTTGTTGACGTATGAACGCTTTGAAAACAAAGAGACAGAGCCAACATTAGTCGATTGGTTTAGAATCTTAAAAGAACAAACGGATGAAGGCGCCAAAGAATTAGCGAATAAAGTGGAAACCTATTGTGTGGGTTCACAAGATATCTTTGCGCACCAAACGAATATCGATTTAACCGCACCCTTTATTGTCTTTAATACCAAAAAATTAGATGATCGCTTGAAAAAGTTTGCCATGAAAGTGATTTTAGATCAGTTATGGAAACAAGTAGTATCCGGACAAGGAAAAGTAACGTCACGTTTGTATTTTGATGAATTACAAGTCAATTTCACAACGGAAGAAGAAGCAGAATGGTTCTTAAATTTATGGGCGCGTATTCGTAAGTATGGCGCCGTGACAACAGGTATCACGCAAAACCCTACGACGTTATTAGACAGTAAAGCGGGGCAAAAAATGATTGCCAATAGTGAATTTTTGATTTTATTACGGCAAAAACCAATTGATTCACAACGATTAGTAGAAATTTTAAGTCTGACACCTGCATTGAAGAAGTATATCAATGATCGAGCCCCACAAGGAACGGGGCTGATTTCTGCAGGTGGGGTAGTTGTTCCGTTTGAAAATCCTATTCCAAAAGAAACACATCTATTTGAAATTATGAATACCGACGCTTAGGATGTGAGGACATGGTAGAAAATAAGCGTACTTGGAAAGAAAAAGTACATGTTGAATCTCAAGTAGAAGAGCGTCTTAGAAAAAATTTGACCTTAAAATCAAGAGAAGCGACGAAGTTGCAAAAAAAAGCATTAAAGACGACTAAAAAGGAGTTTAAACTTTCTAAGAAAAATTACAAGCAATCACTAAAAAAACATAAACTCACCTTGAAAACAGGGAAGGAACCATTAAGTATTAACCATTTATTGGATAAAAAGAAATTTGTAGAGCAAAAGAAACGCAAAAAAGCACAGAAAATTGCTTACAAACGAACGAAAAAAGTAGATGAAACGCGTGTCGTTAACCAAGTAAAAAGGGAAACCAAGGAAGGGTTGAAAAGAGAAGCGACGCAAAAAGTACGAACCACGTTAACGCAGGAAGATACACTGAATGAAGCAATGACCCTTTATGAAAAAACACAACAAGCTAAATTTAACATGCGTACAGCTTTGAAAACAGGAAAAACGGTTAAGAATCTTTCGGTGAAAACTGCAAAAGATACGTACGGATTGGGGAATCGCTTATTTAACTTTTCAAGAGGACGTGGGTTTCAGCGTACACCAAAAGACTTTACGTTAAAAAAACAACTTATGAAACAACTACGGAATCGCGCTATGCGCTTTAAAGCAGCAAAAGAAGCGAAGAAAGCCGAACAAGGTATTGGCTTGATTCGTTCTTTTTTTAATGGTCAGAAGACATTAGGGAAAGTCGCTGCATTGATTCTAAAAAATCCAATTTCTTGGGTTGTTTTATTGGTTCTTTTTCTTGTTTTTTTATTGAGTGGTGTTGCAAGTAGTACACAAAAACCAGCGATTGTTCAAGAAGAGGAAGATTTAACCGCTTCATGGACGTATTTTACTAAATTAGATGCACAACATACAGACGATAACAACCAGTTTTATAGCAATATCGATGATGTTCTTTTCTACATGAATTATCGGTACGATGATTTTAAATTATTAGATATGGATTCCACTGGTACAAAGAATTTTGAAACGATTCTATCTGACTTATGGACGGCATTAAACGGAAAGAAACCTGATTATCAGTTGAAAACAATGCAAAGTTTAGAAACAGATAAGAAATCAAGTTATTTTATCGAAGAGGAACAAGCAAAGCATTATCAAGAGATAAAAAAAGAGTTAGGCTACCAAACATTGGATGATCTCCTTTCTTTTCCAGTAAAAACTGACGCTTTAATTGTCAATAAGCGCTATGGCTATGACAAATCAAAAGAGAAGCTCACCTTGTATCAAGGCATTGATGTATTGATTGAAGCTAATCAGCCGTTTCATTCACCAATGAACGGCCAAATCGTTTCGGTGCCTGATACAGAAACGCTGGTTATCGAAAAAGAGAAAGCAGCTAGGTTAACGATTCATGGTGTGAATACCCTTCGACTAACAAAAGGTATGGATGTTGAAGAAGGAACATTTCTTGGGAATACAAAGAATTCAACAGTTACATTCCAGTATGAAAAATATAAAAAAGAAACGAAAGACTGGATTTTTGTAAATCCAGCCTTTTATTTTCCACGTGTAACCTACACGCAAACGACTCTTTTAGGAAGTGCAGATTTTTCTCCTGGAGCAAGTGTCGAAAAAAGAGCGCAAGCTGTTTATGATTATTTATCAAAAAAGGGATACACCAAAGAGGGAATTAGCGCGATTTTAGGCAATTTTTCGGTAGAAAGTGGCATTAATCCAAAACGAGCAGAAGGGGATTATTTGAATCCTCCTGTAGGTGCGCATGGGAATTCGTGGGACGAACCGAGTTGGCTTTCTATGGGAGGTCCGCAAATTTATGGGGGACGTTTTCCAAATATTCTCCATCGAGGACTAGGTTTAGGTCAATGGACGGATACAGCTGATGGTGGTCGTAGGCATACGTTGTTATTAGACTATGCCAAAGGTAAAAATAAAAAATGGTACGATCTGCAATTGCAGCTGGACTTTATTTTTGACGGCGATGCACCAGGTTCACGAACAGCAGCAGACAATGTAGCAAGAAGTAAGGTGGCTGCAACTATTCCAGAACTTACTACTTATTTTCTAACTGTTTGGGAAGGAAATCCCGGAGACAAGTTAGGAGAACGAATTCAAGCTGCACAAAATTGGTTTACATTCTTTTCTCGATCGGGTACACCAATCGGTGGTTCTGGAAGTGAAGTCTTTGCGCAGTATAAAGAAAAAATGCAACCATTACCCACAGACAGAGAAACAAAAGCAGGACAAGGCTGGCCAGGCAATGCGTATGCGCCAGGGAATTGTACTTGGTATGTGTTTAATCGTTTTGCACAGTTAGGAAAAAGCATTCACCCTACTATGGGAAACGCCAATCAATGGGTGCATAACTACAGTCAAACGCCCGGAGCGACACTTGAATCGGCCCCTAAAAAAGGGGATGCTGTTATTTTTACAAATGGTGTAGCTGGTTCTAGTACGCAATATGGACACGTGGCTTATGTGGAGCATGTAAACTCTGATGGAAGTTTTGTCATTTCTGAAATGAATGTCAGTGGTGAGTATTCCATGAATTGGCGTGTCTTAAAAAAAGAAGCAGGCGAATACTTTATGCGCCTAAACTAAAAAGAAAGGAACCAATAAGAACAATGTATAATATGGAAAAATTAAGTAGATACAAGAAAATTGGCTTTATTGGTGGCAGCTTACTGCTTATTGTGCTTATTTTTTTGATTGGGCTTAGTGTTGGGCAAAGAAAACAAGTAAACACCAATGAAAAACAAGTAAAAGTCGAGAAAAAAGAGGAATTAACAACAAGTACGGTAAAAAAATTTTTGATTGCGTATTATACAAAAAAAGATCTTGGTGAAAATAGAAATCGCTATGAACCTTTGGTGACAAGCGCCATGTATAACGAATTAGTGAATGTAGAAAAACAGCCTGTTAATCAAGCGTATAAAGGCTATGTAGTCAATCAAGTACTTGATACGTATAAAATCTATATTGATACTGAAAACAATGAAGTCATTGTGGACGTCACGTATAAGAATACACAACGAACCAAACGAAATAATGATGAAGGAGCGTTGAAAAATCAGAGCAATCAAGAAGCGCTGAAATTAACCTTTGTAAAACAAGGCGCTAATTTTTTAGTGGATAAAATGGCACCAGTAACACTTACCAATGAATTACAAGAGGAGCCAAATTCATATAATACACATGTAGTAACGAAAGAAGAATCAATAAAGGAGAGTGCAAACAGTGGGGAAAAGTAAAGTAAGTGAATTAGAAAAAAAGAAGGATCGAGTGGAGAAAGAGCTTAATAAAGCCAATGAACGTCTCGATACATTGAAACAGTCGATTGCTAAAAAAGAGAATGAATTGAAACAAATAGAAGCGGAAATTGTCAGTGCTCTATTAACAGAAAATAATTTATCTTTTAGTGAATTGACTGCGTTGTTGAGTGAAAAAGAAGCAGGTGGTGAAGCAAGTGTTTATAGGGAATAAAACAACTTATCGCTATGAACTTCTTCATTCAAAAAATATTAAAGGCGAGGCGATCGACTCTACCGCTACACTTGTTCGTTATGTGATTGGCGTAAACAACGATCTTATTAAGAAGGAAGAAGAAGGGTGGCTTTATGTCGAAAAAATAAAAGAAGGAAAACAAGAGGACCAAATCCTTTATGGCAAGCGTATAGATTTACCAATTTTAGAAGACAATCCTTATTTTCATGATCTTTTAGATCCGTTTGATACAAAAAAAGTCATTCCTTTTGTAGAGCTATTGCCTTCAGCTGTAGAAAATCAGGTAAAGCCAGAAGAAAAAAATAAAGAACCACAGGATATTGTAGAATTAGAGAAAAATAACAAAACCACTATTACTACTGAAGAAAAGGAAACTGCTGAATTAAAAGAGCAACCAGATGAAATGGCCGATAAAGAAACACAGAAGAAAATTCTGGAACAAAAGATTCAGTTTAAAAAAGACGAGTTAGCCACATTGACCGAGGAGATTGCGACTAAGCAAGAAGAAATAAATGACTTAGAACAAAAATTAAGTACATTTTCAAAGAAGCCAGAGGGACTTTATTTATAAAAAAGAGCTTTTTCTCAGCTAGTAAAAAGCCTCTTCTAGCTAAGAAACAAGGATTACCACTTTTACTGTCAAAATGGTATACTATGAATGAAAATGGGGAGGATGTGAGAGAATGAATACAAAAAAATTAGCTGAATTAATATATTCCGTGGCCCAATATGATGGGTACAACACGTCTATTCTGCAAACACAAAAAAACCTTTCTACAAACAAGGATGAGTGGCAATTTAGCAATGAAACAGATCGCTATATATTTGAAGATTTAGTTAAAGCGATTCACTATGCTAGTCAACAAAAGAAACTAACGGTTGATGTATTCAAAGGAATTAATGCACAAATGGACTCTCACAAAGAAGGACAGCCTGAAAATCCTGGGAAATTGAGGGAAAAAGTCACTATACATGTTGGCGATTATGTACCACCTAGAACAGTTACAGAAAAAATGGTTCAACGAGAACTAGATGCAGTAACAGAAAATAGTGTAGAAGACGGCTGGGCGTTGTACGCTCGTTTGGCAAAACTACAAGCGTTTGATAATGGAAATAAGCGGACTGCCTTAATCTCGGCCAACTTATTTATTGGGTCTTTAACAGGAGAATCTTCTACTTATTTAACAATTCCAACTGATTTTCGAAGAACACAATTTGATGCCAATTTGATGTATTATTACATGGCGGATGACTTCGATGATCACATGCCAGACGTTCAATATTCGTTAAATGAATTTGTGCGTTTTGCCAAAGAATACACAGAAACACAACCAAAAAATAAATTTGAAGAGCGCTTGGTAGAAGCAAAAGAAAAGCAAAAGAATCGCACATCAATGACTGAATCTGAAATAGCGAAAAACAAAGGAAAAACACTTTAGAAGATAGGAGAAAGATATGATTAATAATGTGACATTAGTCGGCCGCTTAACAAAAGATCCTGACCTGCGTTACACACAAAGTGGAACAGCAGTTGGACAATTTACGTTAGCAGTTAATCGTAATTTCACGAATCAACAAGGAGATAGAGAAGCAGATTTTATTAATTGTGTTATTTGGCGTAAAGCAGCTGAATCTTTAGCTAATTATGCGCGTAAAGGCACTTTAATTGGTTTAACAGGACGTATACAGACAAGAAATTACGACAATCAACAAGGGCAACGCGTATATGTGACAGAAATTGTTGTAGAAAACTTTCAATTGTTGGAATCAAAAGAAGTAAACGATCAACGTAGAAGTAGTAAGCCAGACCAAGCGACTTTTGACAAACAAGCAACTGATAAACCTGACCCTCTCGATCCTTTTTCTAAAGATGTAAGTCCGATAGATATATCAGATGACGACCTTCCTTTTTGAGATAGCTAAATTAAGACAGAAATACTTTTTATAAGGAGAATTTGAATGAAAATAGTAAAACAATGGTATTTTTGGCTAGCTGTAGTTTTCGTCCGTGTTACTGTATCAACAAATTACCTCCCCTCGTGAACTAACCGCCACAAGGTGGTTAATTATTATTCTTGTAGCGATTAATATTCCCTTACAGTTGTTTACGGCCTATCAAAAAAGTAAAGAAACAAAAAAGACTAGCAAATTTTGCTAGTCTTTTTTTGTAAAGGAGGAGATTTTTGGTGGAACAAAGAGAAATTGTACACCGCTATTATGTTTTAGGTACTAGTACTTTAGATAAAGTGTTAAAGGTGCTGCTTAATTTATCCAGTGATGGTGTATTGGCGCTAAAAGACAAGTTTCTTCCTTTAAAAGGGGAAAATAATTTGTATAAGCTAATGAATCGTGAGGATCCACTGACTTCGGCGCAACTTCATGAAAAAGTGAATTTAAATAAGTTAAAAGAACAGTTGGAAGCCCAAGGGCTTCCTTTTGCGTTTAAAGAAACCAAAGAAGGGACTAACTTCTATTTTCGAGTAAAAGATACGGAACTCGCAAAGAAAGCCTTAGAACGCGTGTTAACGGATATTAAGAAGAACCCACAAATGATTTTGCGTAAGCCAAATACCATGACTTTTGATGAACGGTTAGCCTACACTGCAGCCAATAAAAAATACGTGGGTAAAATTGATCACACAAAAACAATCACAAAAGGAAGGAAACTGTAATGCAGACGTACAAAAAAGAGCTGAAACCGTATCTCTACCTTGGTGTTTTTCTATTTGTGATTGGCTTTGGAATAGGAAATTTCTTTTGGCTGTTACCAGGGACAGACTATTTTTCAAAAACGAATTATCTCTTTACAAAAGATATTCTAACGTATATCGAACAAACTTTTTATCGGTTTTTTATAACACCAAGTCTATTAGGATTTAGTATAGGAATACTTGGTTTTCTTTTAGGGTTATTAATGTATGTGCGAGATAATGATCGTGGAATCTACCGTCATGGAGAAGAATACGGTTCGGCTCGTTTTGCTACACCTGCTGAAATGAAAAAATATGAAGATCCAATTCCTGAAAACAATATTATTGTTAGTAAGCATGTAAAAATTTCTCTTTTTAATAAACGTTTACCAATCAAGCTACAAAAAAATAAGAATATCGCCATTCTAGGTGACTCTGGAGCGGCCAAAACGTTAGCTTTTATCAAAACCAATCTTATGCAACGACATGCCAGCTTTATCACAACAGACCCAGACGGTGGGATATTGCCAGAGATTGGACTTTTATTGAAAAAAGGCAAGTACAAGATTAAGGTCTTAGACTTAAACACGTTGTCAAATAGTGATACGTTCAATGTTTTTGAGTATATGCACTCCGAATTAGACGTGGACCGAGTTTTAGAAGCTGTCACCGAAGCAACAAAAGAAGGGGAAAAAACGACCGGGGAAGATTTTTGGATAAAAGCCGAAGGCTTATTGGTTCGCTCTCTTATTGCGTATTTATGGTTTGACGGTCGCAGAAATGATTATACGCCACATTTAGGAATGATTGCGGACATGTTACGTCACCTAAAACGAAAAGATAAAAATGTACCTAGCCCAGTGGAAGAATGGTTTGAGGAGTTAAATGAGGCCATTCCTGACAACTACGCTTACCGACAATGGACCTTGTTTAACAATTTGTATGAGAGTGAAACGAGAGCCAGCGTTCTAGGGATAGCTGCTGCACGTTACTCTGTTTTTGACCATGAAGAAGTGGTCAATATGATTCGTACAGACACGATGGATATTGACTCCTGGAATGAAGAAAAAACAGCGGTGTTTATTGCGATACCTGAAACTAATACGTCGTTTAATTTTATTGCGGCGTTGATGTTTGCGACAGTCGGAGAAGTGTTGCGAAATAAATCAGACCAAGTACGTTTAGGAAAACGAGTACTAGAAGAAGGCAAAGAACTCCTACATGTCCGCTTCTTAATTGACGAATTTGCCAATATTGGCCGAATTCCTCACTTTGAGAAAATGTTGACCACGTTTCGTAAGCGAGAAATGTCGTTTACCATTGTTTTACAATCCTTGAACCAATTACAAACGCTTTATCGCAATGGGTGGCAAAACATTTTAAATGGTTGTGCGTGTTTACTATACCTTGGTGGAGACGAAGAAGAAACCACCAAGTATCTGTCTGCGCGTGCAGGGAAACAAACATTATCTATTCGGAAACATAGCATGAATAAAGGAAATCAAGGTGGAGGATCCGAAAATCGAGATAAATACGGGCGCGATTTGATTGACAGGAGTGAAGTTGCGCTTATTGGAGGAGACGAGTGTCTGGTTTTTATATCAAAAGAGCATGTTTTTAAAGATAAAAAATTCTATGCTTTTCAGCATGACCGAGCAGATGAACTAGCAACAGGACCGACTGATGATAAGTGGTATACGTGGCGCCGATATATGACTGATGAAGAAGCTATTTTGGATAAAATCTCGGCAACAGATATTATTGACCATGGAGAAATTACAAGTGAACTGAAAGAAGAAACACACGTTTAAAAAGACGTGCGTTTTTTCTTTTAGAAAATAGAAAAAGGAGGAACAGAAAATGCCAATGACACATGCACAACGACAAAAAGTGTTAGAAGAAATTGAACAAAAAAGTATTGTGGATGTCGCAGAAAGTTTAGGAATAACACTTGTACGACAGGGACAAAGTTATACCTGGTCAGAGCACGATAGTTTTGTTTTAACCCCTAAGAAGAATGCTTTTTATTGGAACTCTCGCCAAGTTGGTGGTGGGAGCATCAAGCTTGTTCAAGTGATAAAAGAGTGTACACACGCTGAAGCATTGCAGTATTTACAGACCGTAGAAGCAGGGGCTGTTGAAACGTTGAAAGAACCTACTCCGACGAACTTTCATTATTATATGAAAGAACATACACAACAAAATGCCACCATTGATTACTTGCTTCAGGAACGTAAGTTATCAAGAGAAACGATTGATTTCTTTTTTGAACAAAACCTCATGGCACAATCCACGTATACAGATAAAGAGACCGGACAAAGTGAACCAGTAATAGTCTTCAAGCACGTTGGTCTTGAAGAAAAAATTAAAGGCGTTGCCTTACAAGGTATTTGGGAAAATAAGAAGCTACATGGCGAACGAGGACGGTTAAAGCGTGTCTGGGGAAATGGCTATTATGGGTTGACTGTTCGTGTAGGGTATCCACCAAAAATTGCAGAAGCTACGTCAGAAAAGCCAATCAAAATCATTGTTTTTGAAGCGCCTATAGATCTCATGAGTTATTACGAATTAAAAAAAGAAACGATTGGAGATGCGGTATTATTTTGTGCGAATGGACTTAAAAAGGGCGCAGTATCTACGCTTATTGCCAATGAAATTGGCTCTTATGTCAAAGAAGAAGAAAAGCCAACCGTCCTTGAACAATTAGAAAAGTCGAAACTAACAACGGAAAAAGTCCAACTCGTTTTGGCTGTAGATAATGACGAAGCAGGGAAGAAATTTATTCAACAATTTTCAAATAGCTGGTGTCCAATTACTCTTGACCAACCTAAACTAATTGAAGGAAAAAGTAAAACGGATTGGAACGATATTTTAAAGCAAACAAAGAATGAAATAAAGAAAAAAGAAGCAAAATTAAAGCGTCAAGAAGCAAAAAAACGATCCAGAGAAAGGAATAAAGAAATGTCTGAAAAAACACAAATGAAGCAAAAAAGCCAACCAGAACTAACATTGGAAGAGATAATTAAAAAGAAAGATTATCAAAAATTATCGCAACATTTGAACGACGGAATCAAAGAGTATTTAACAAGTGATACGTTTAAAAACTATTTAGATTTTGCTTCAAAATTTCATAAATATTCGTCAAAAAATATTCGTTTGTTGTTGGCACAAAATCCAAACATACGTCGTGTAGCTGGTTACAATGCGTGGAAAAAGTTAGATCGTCAAGTAAAAAAAGGCAGCAAAGCACTGTATGTGTATGCCCCTTATTTTAAAGATAAAGTCGATAAGAATGGAAAAAAAGTTACGGATGAAAATGGAGAAATTGTCAAAGAAACGCGCTATTTTTTAACGCCTGTCTTTGATGTAGAACAAACGACAGGCGCAGAGTTGCCACAGCTTGTTTATAATCTGGAAGAGAATCTTAGCGACGGTAAAACATTCACCAGAACTTACAATGCGTTAGTTGATATTTGCCCAGTTCCAGTAACTGTCACGTCTATTGCAAGTGGTGCGAATGGGTATTATGATCCAACGAAAAAAGAAATTGTCCTCCAACAACATTTAGGAGAAGTGATGACTTTAAAAGTCTTACTTCATGAAATGACGCATGCCATGCTTCACCCAGATTCGCAAGCGATATTTGGAGATGACGTTTATTCTCGACAAGAATTTGAAGCGGAATCAGTTGCCTATATTGTCTCCCGTCACTTAGGGCTGGATACGTCCTCGTATTCTTTTGGTTATCTTTCTTCTTGGACGAAGCAAGGAGAAAAGTTAGAAGAATTTACGCAATCGTTAGAAACAATCACGAAAGAGGCGCGCACTTTAATTGAAAAAGCTGACCATGCTTTATCAATAGAAAAAGGCATTCAACTTCCCCAAAATAAATTTGAAGAACGTTTATTGAACGTGAAGAAAAAAGAAACTGAAGTGGGAAAGTCCCAAGCTAACGAGCAAAAAAGGCAACAAAATGAACCAAAAATTTCTGATCAAATAGCAAATCCCACTCGATTTTAAAAACAAATAATAAGAGAAAAGGAGAAAACAAAATGGACCAATTAACGGACGAAAGTAAATTTATTCTGACACAATTTTTCTTGGCAGACCCGCTTAGTGACCAACCAAGAGTCCACCAGAAAAAGAAAGAAAAATCAAAAGGAACGGTGCTAAAAGAACTGGATACGTTGATTCATGATTTTAAAGAAAAAGAATTAGAAATTGATTTATTTCCTTACGAAGAAGCAGCCACTTATTTACGAAAGTTGAAAGGAAATGACGCGTATTTGGTCTTTCTGGATGAGTTATTAGCTCCTTATCAATAAGAAAGAAAAAAATAAAGGTCAAAATTGGTAAGTCGAAACGTCAATAAATGTCAAAGTGTAGCGATGGGGATTGGGGGAACCCCAAAAATTTGAACGACTCCTACCAGTATTTTTGGTAGGGGTCATTCAAAATACCGTTAATGGGTACCCATTAACTATGCTCGCAAAAGGTGAAAACCCGCTTTATGAGGGTTGAGGAAAAAGTTTGTTTTTCTTCAAGATGGGTGCAGGGAAGAAGCTGGGTCTTCCCTGCTCTTTTGATTTTTACTATATATAGACTAGTATGGTCGGAAGGAACAAGTAATGTCGGTTTTCTGTTAATTTTGAAAAAAAGCATTTTATTTTTAATTATCAAGAGGTGATAACAATGGGGAAAGAGAAACGGGAACGTCCAATTCAAAAAAAAGTTCGCTTCAATCAAAAAGAATTTGAGTACATTAGAAAGAGAATAGAACAAAGTCCGTTTAACGATTTCCAAAATTATGCTCGCATTCTGCTAATTACTGGAGAAATAACCGTGGTCGATTATTCAGAGCTAGAAAGACTAAATCGTGAAGTCAATCGCATTGGAACGAATATCAATCAGATGGCGAAATTAGCACATAAGTTTGAAGAAATTTCAAAAGAAGACATTCAAGAATTACAATCAATTTTGTTTGAACTAAAACAAACAGTATCTAAAAAGTTAGAGACTGAAATAAAAATGGAAAGGATTGTTTAAATGGTTTACACCAAACATTTTGTGATCCATACCATGAAACATTTAAGCCAGGCGAAAGATTATGTAGAACAAGCAACAAAAACACAACTATCAAAAAATGAAGCAATGGATTCTCATTTAGACAATCTATTTCCGTATGTTTTTAATGACGATAAAACAATGAGTAAACAACTTGTTTCTGGTCATGGAATTACTATTTTAGAAGATGCAGCGAACGAATTCTTGTTAACTAAGGAAAAGTTTGCGAGAAGAAAAGGCACGCATATTGTTTTTAATCCTGTGACTGAAAAACTAGAATTTGATAAAAAAAGTATTGAACGAGGAAACGGACGAGGGAAAGCTGTTCTTGCACACCATTTGATTCAATCTTTTTCACCTGAAGACGATCTTACCCCGGAGCAAGTACATGAAATTGGGCGAAAAACAATTTTAGAGTTTACCGGCGGCCAGCATGAATTTATTGTTGCCACTCATGTAGATAAAGCACATATTCATAACCATATCATTGTAAATTCTACGAATTTAACGACAGGAAAAGCGTTGAATTGGAAAATTATAAAGCAACAAAATGGGAAGAATAAAGACAAAACAAAAGAGCTATTCGAAAAAGTATCAGATAAAATTTCTTCAGAATACGGTGCAAAAATTATAGAAAAGTCACCAAAAAATTCTCACAAAAAATATACTCTGTGGGAAACCGAATCGTTATACAAGAAAAAAATAAAATCTCGTTTAGATTTTTTATTAGATCACAGTAGCTCTATTGATGACTTTTTAGAAAAAGCAGAAGCTTTGAATGTATCGGTAGACTTTTCTAAAAAGTGGACGACCTATCGATTGCTTGACGAACCTCAAATAAAAAATACTCGTAGTCGAAGTTTGTTAAAAAGTGATCCCACTAAATACAATTATGAAAAGATTATTGAACGACTGAAAGAAAATAAAAACGTTTTAACTCTGGAAAAAGTCGTAGCTAGATATGAAGAAAAAAGTGAACAGACTAAAAACGAATTTGACTATCAATTAACCATTGATGAGTGGCAGATTTCTCATAAAACAACAAGAGGGTATTATGTAAATGTTGATTTTGGCTTTGGAGAGAGAGGAAAAGTCTTTATTGGGGCGTACAAAGTAGATCCACTTGAAAATGGTCAGTATAATATTTATGTAAAACGTAAAGATTTTTTTTATCTGATGAATGAAAAAAATGCAGACCGGAATCGGTATATGACTGGTGAAACTTTAATTAAACAATTACGCTTGTATAATGGCCAAACACCACTGAAAAAGGAACCTGTGATGCGAACCATCGATGAATTAGTCAACGCTATTAATTTTTTAGCAGCTAATGAAATTGAGGACACAAGACAACTAAAATTATTAGAAGAAAAATTAGAATCTGCTTTTCTTGAAGCAGAAAAAACTTTAGAAACACTTGACGAGAAAGTGTTAAAGCTACACCAATTGAGTAACCTCTTATTAGAAAATAAACTTCAGGGAGATCCAGAATTGATTCAGAAAAAATTGAAAACATTATTACCGGACGCAACGCTAGCGGAATTTTCTTATGAAGATGTACAAGGAGAAATTGAAGCAATTAAAAATAGTCAATCTATTTTAGAGAATAAATTGGAACGGACCAGAAATGAAATCAACCAGCTCCGTGAAATTCAAGCGGTACAGAAAAAAGAACCAGAAAAACAAACAGATATTAAACCAAAATTATAATCAAACTTTTTGTGAATGAGAGGAGAATTTTATGTTAGTTTTTAGACGTGTTGTGTCTGTAGTATTATTTTTACCTTGTTTTATTCTGCATTTACTTTTCCGATATATTGGAATTTTAACAGTGCTTACAAGTGGCTTTACCACCACTTTCTTATTGATTATTGCTCGAATTTTGGCGTTTCTTTTTTTGATTACACCAATTATGATCCTCTCTACCGAAGAACTTAGAATCGAATGGGCAAGTTGGGTTGGTTGGCTTTTATTTGGCTTGCTTGTTCTGTTTTTCCATTATTTAGCTGCGTGGAATGAAGAGTTAGGTGGCTGGTTTTTAGATTTTTCTGACTGGTTAAGTAGGGTGCCTAGTAAACTATGGGCTGAATAAATGATCCTATGCTAAAACGCCTTGACTAAAAAAGGTCAAGGCGTTTTATGGTATAATATACGAGATAGTAAAGGTTTATGACGGTGGCTAATCTCTGAAAAAGGGGTGATGCCTATGTTGATTTTTGGCTATACTCCTAGAAAGGACTAGCTTTGACTATTTTTGAAGCGTTAATGTTTGCGATTACTTTTGCGACATTAATTCTAAAAATTAGTGATAAAAACAACAAAAAATAACCGTCAACTTTAGCCAGTCCGACGATTATTTTTTAATATCTAATTCTGGTCACCGTCTTAAACGGTGCTATCATGAGGGCGTATGACTAGTACGTCCTCTTTACATGTTTATTATAACACATTCTCTACAAGAAGAAAGGCTTCCGCCTTTCTTTTTTTTTCGCGCGCCTTAACGGCGGTGGTGGTGGGAGTTTGGCGCGCGGAAAAAAACGCTCTTTTCTTGATTTCTAATCAAGAAGATACTCGCTGAAAGCGAGTATCATTCTTGTCTTATTTTATGATGATAAGGCGTGCTGTAAATTCTCTTGCCATTGTCTGACTGCTTGTTTTATCTTTTCTGGTACTTCCTGACGATTACGCTTTCCTTGTATTTGTGTAACCTGTTGATTTCGGTACTCTAATGTGAAGTAAGGCATACTTGGCTCTTCTTTTCTTCGGATAAAAATAATCGTTGTTGTGCCATTTGTGTGTTGTTCAAGATAATGTTGGCTACCAACACAATGGTGCAATACCTGCCCTTCCTCCACAATTTCTTGCAACGAATGTGGGGCGAGAAAAAGTAAGTCGTCAATTTCGGTTTCTAATGCTTTCAGTTGTTTTTTTCGTTCTTGGTATTGCTGTTCTTCAAGCTCTCTTTCAAGTAAATTCAACGTATTTGTGGCATTGTCATGGGCTAGTTGCAAGTTTTCAGGGAAAAGCACATCATCAGTAAATGGTGTATTCAGTTCCTCTAGCATGTGTAAATAGTCCATATAGTAGCTAAAACGCTCGCCTTTTCGCATAAACCAGTGTTGAAACTTGGTTAAGTTCACTTCTTTAGGTAATTGCTTAATTTGTGAATAATGTAAATAATTTTCAATTCCTTCTATTCTCGCAACTTTTCGCTCCTTCAAAGTTTTTTCTAGCATAAGCATATGAAACGTTGGGTTGGTGGTTTTTAGTCGCTGTTTATTGGCTTTTAGCCAGTTCTTCGTGATAATTCGCATATCTACTTTTTTATGCCATGTGCCAAAAACATTTCGTTCGTCATTAAAAAGTATTTCGTTTGCTAGAGTTGTTGCGCCTATCTTTTGCAAAAACTCAATTTCATTGCGGTATTTATAAATATGCGCCAGTTCTTGGCGACTAATTACAGGTAACTTGAGGTATTTCAATTCCGAATTGGTCGTTAGATTTTCTTGCCAGTTATTTGGATAAAAAACAGTGTTCGTGTAAGCACTACTCATGTAACCATAATTTGCTAACAAGCCCTCATGCCAATGTCCGTTCTCATAATGGGCTTTAACATGGGTATCGTTTGAAAACCGTTCAAGGTTTGACGGCTCATAGATAAGGTTTTCTATTCCATCTGTAATCGTCTGCCAATAACTATGGGTTTGAATTTCAATTCGTTTTGCACGAACGAGAATGATTCCAAAGGAGTAAAATTTCGTTGGAAACGATAATCGTGAGTATTTTGTTAATCGTTTTTTTATGATAGGGCAATTCTTGCGAGAACTCGCAAGAATTGTCTCCTTTTTGTTTTGCCATTCATACGTGGGTATTTGTGCAGTACACCAGTTAAAAAAGGCTTTGGGTGGGGTTAATGGTTTTGGTGTTTTTTTATTCATACGCACTCGAACAAATCAATTTGTTCGTCCACCTCTTTTCTTTCTGATTTTGTTTCTGATTTTTTGGTTGGTTTCTTTTTTGTTGTGGTCGTTACTTTACCAACTGCTTTGGTTTCTGGTAATTTCTCTAATAAGAAATACTCTTTTATCCAACTGAAAACCACTTCGTCCGCCACCATGGCGCTTGATTGGTTTTTGGCTTGTTCTTGGGCTTTTCCTATGCAGTAAGTCATAGCACCTTTTAACGTTCTATCTTTTTTGAGAATACCTAGAAAAAGCGCTTCGTCTGTTTGTTGGCATAACCAATTATGAACAACTTCTAGTGTGCTGTCGTGGTCGGTTTCTAGTTCTTTTAGCATTTTCTCAAAGGCTTTTTCTTGTATGCTTTCTTGGGCAGTAAAGAAAAATCGTTCGTAAGAAAGTTTGTCGCTAATCACTAGCCACTTATATTTATTTCCTTGGTCTATTGTTTCGTCAATCGTTAGAAACAGTGATGAATAGTGTCCGTTGGGGTCTTTTATCGCAACAATCGCTTGTTCTGGTAATTTTTCAAGGTAAGTCAATAACGTTTCGACTGGATAAAGAGCGACCTCATAATTAGGATAAAAACATAAAAACTGAACGTTTTTTCCGTCTTTTTCAATGTGTTCTTTTCTGAAAGCGACACTGATATAGCCTTGTATGTCGTCAAAAATTGTCGTTGCTAGTGTTGGTTTGTATTGTTTGAGTGCGTGTGTTAATTCATTTACAGTTTGTATATTTTGAAAGTCCATAACGTTCCCTCGTTTCTTTTAAGCTTCCCCTCTTACATATGTAAGAGGGGAGCAAATTTTCGCTTGTCAAAGGTCAGTCGGTACGTTATACTTGAACTACGGTTAGTAATTCAAGTAAAGTCCTATTAGAAATCTTTTGTCGTTAGCAAAAGGTTTCTTTTTTTGTCTTTTTTTCGTGGAAATACTTTGATAATGGTTCAAAATCTTTCATATCTCCATTGCAATTCATGGTACTTACTAGCCACTCTCCAGACTGACGTTGTGCATATAAATAGCCGTTGTTATCAGAGCCACGATAAGGTGTAAAGGTTACTTTCCCTTCAACGAGTTCCGTCCAACCGTCAATTCGGTCAAGGTCAGTTAGCGTTAAGTATTGTTGTTCTCTTATTTCTTCTAATGATTGTGCAAGATACATTTCTGTTTCTGGTCGAACATATAGACAAAACTCGTGCCAACCACAACAAGTTAGTTCCCGATAGCCGACATTGTCGTATTCGTAAAGTACGTTTTCTTTCACTCCTAAACAGGACAGGCCTTTTTTCTGATTGATAACTTTTTGAATTTTTTCAGGGTCTTGGTAATGTTCATATAAAACAGCGCCTACGCCCTCTATATAACCGTCCCAGTGACAATATATGCCTTGATACGTTCCGTCTGCTTGTTCTTTAAAAATTGCTGTTCGTGTTCCCATAAAAGCTCTCCTCTTTCGTTGTTTTAAATGATAAACTCTGTTGCTTCGTGATTATCTTCTGTCAAGATAATTTCTTGGTCGTAATACATGTTAGAAACCAATTCATGTGCCTGTTCTTCGCTTTCAGCAAATACAGAAACAGCTACCTCTAAGGTTTCAACAATTGTCACACAGTATTTTTTCTTTTTTTCTGACATATTTATACGTCCTTCCATTCAATGTGATTTAAAAAGAATGCTAACTGATTCAAACGATTATTGGCATTTTTCAGACAACCATAGTTTAGTAACAATGTAGGCGTATCATTTTCAAGAATGGCTTTATTTAACTTCTGATATTCTTTACGTGCCTGCTCTATCTGATTTTTTAGCTGTGGGTCGCTCATTTTTACTACTTCCTTTCTGGTTTTGATTTTTGTTTTCGAGCAACCATTTTTGTCTGGCGTGAGGGAGGGAAGCTGTTCGCTTCTTTGGCTCATGCTAGGACGTGGGACACTATCCTCCTTTCGTTTTTAGATTTGATTGTTCATTTTCGCCAGTATGTTTCGGTCGGTTGCTGTGCCGAGAAAGAATCATAGACACCAAGAAAAGACAAGGGCGAACGGAGTGAGTTCATATACCCTTGTCTTTTCGACTGGCTATGATACTGTAACAAACAGCGACTGACCGGGACATACGACAATGAGCAGTCATAAAACGATGGAGAGGACACACGTCCGTAAAAGCATGAGCCGAAGAGGCGAAATTAAATGCACTTAAAAGAACGAGGCGCAAAGCGGCTCGTTCTTTCCTTTGTTTTGGGTTTTTGCCTTGCCTTAGCAAGGCATTTCTTTCGAGCGGCGGTGGCGGTTGGAGCGAGATAGAAATAGACACTAATCAGATTAAAAATTCTATAAAAATTGGAAGGAGATTTTTCAATGAAACAACGGAAACAAAAACAAGTGAAACATTTGATACAGTGCCTGATTCCATTAGTGTTGTTAGGTTTCGGCATAGAAAATAGACACACCCTTACTGATTTACTGGTCCAAAATCAAGAAACACTATCCACTGATACAACCGAAAAACAATCTCAATATAATAACCATGTAAGTGAAACAAATAAGATTGTTCCTGGCTATGATCAGCACCAATATAATCAATTAGCTAACCTAGACTTCCAAAGTGGCGGAAACGCCATTTTGGAAGTGAATAATGGCCAATCAACGCTAAATATTGACAACTGGAAAGAGAACAAAGTGATTTATGGGGAATTAGATCCCTTGAATCGTACCACGTTTGTCACGGCTTACCTTGATAAACGAAATTTAGGACGTTCTGAAGGGAGAGAACGCCAAGTATGGAAACCAACAGGCTGGCACCAAAAAAAGGTCGATGGGGAACCGATTGTGAATCGCGGACATTTACTTGCCTATACGTCCAGCTTTAACTTTGATATTGACGGAAACTTTAAGATAGGTGAAAATGGAAGCCAAGACAATCCAAAAAACCTGGCAACACAAACTGCTTTTTCCAATCAAAAAGTACAGACGCACTATGAGAAACTAGTCAGAGATGCACAAAAGATCAAGGGAAACAAAGTCATTTACCAGATCGTGACAGTTTTTCGTGGAAAGGAATTAATGCCTCGAGGTTATTGGTTACAAGCGATTGACAGTGCGGGTACACTGAATTTCAATGTTTATGAATATAATGTGCAGCCAAACGTCGTGTTCAATTATGAAGAGGGTACAAGCCAAATCGATAGAACAATGAAAGTGAGGGAGTAGCAATGACCAAAGAAGAAAAAATAATATTGATTGTACGTAATAGTGACTTTACGTATGAAGAATTAGAAAAGCTTCCAATGTCTAGTATCGATAGTATTTATAAAGCGCATGTTCTTGAAAAAAATGGAGGATAGGAGTGACATAGTGATAAATAAAGTGGAAAAGAGAGATATTTTAATTCTCAGTAGTTTTGTATTTGCGGTAATGTTAATTTACAATTTTGGTATTGAACAAATGGAATTTGGGGACGATGCGTTTTTCTTAAAGCAGTTTACACATGATTTTCAAAGTAACTATTATGAATTTTTGAAGTTTAGGTACAATGAGTGGACGTCTCGATTAGTGATTGAAATAGCTCTAACACAAGCGGTACAACACGTATTTTTGTGGAGAGTTTTAAATGCTATAGCAATGTCTATAGTGGCAATTGTCCCTGCACTACTGTTTAATTCAGATAATAGTCGAAGAGGATTAATTATAGGTACTGGCATGTCATTATTAATTCCTGCTTCGATGATAAATAACGCAGGATGGATAGCAACAACAACAAATTATGTTTGGGTCATGGCAGCAGCGTTGTTAAGTATTTGGCCTATTATGAACTATATAAGAGGAAAAAGTGTAAATTGGCTATCCTTTATTTTATCGTTGGTGTTCTTGATTTATGCTACAAACCAAGAACAAATGGTAGTCATTATGTTAGTTTCTTTATTAGTTTTGGAAGGTATTCTGTATCTGTCTAAAAAGAATATCCTGATAACTTTACCTCATATCGCTGTTGTAATCGCTAGCTTTGTGTTTATTTTAACCTGTAAGGGGAATGCGGCAAGAAACGTTCAAGAAACGAAACAATGGTTACCTAATTTTTCTAGCTACAGTATTTTTGATAAGTTACAAATAGGGTATTCGTCCACTTTGAAAGTTCTATTTTTTGAGTGGTCTCCATTGATGTTAGCCTTTGTATTGCTAATCCTTACTGCTGGACTAGTAAAAAATGGGTCATTACTCAAAAAGATGATTAGTGGAATACCGCTATTGACGTATTTGATTTGTACAAGATTTAATACGATTATTGATCAAACTTATGATATACCATCAGGAAAAACGTATATGTCACTAGTAGTTCTTCTTACTGGGTTGGCTTTTCTTTATGTAATAGGTATTTTTGCAGCAAGTAATAATTATTTAGAATTTTTATCAGTTACCTTTCTTCTTATTCTGGGGGTAGGAAGTCGTATTATGATGGGATTTTCTCCTACCATATGGGTATCTGGATCAAGGACTTACTATTTCACTTATGTTCTTATAATGATGTCTGGTGTCTATTTAATAAGACAGTTACCTGAAGGCTACAAAAAGAACGGATTTAATGTATTATGTGGTTATTTTATTGTGTTAGCCCTATTAGTAGCAATGATATATATAAAATATATTTAACAATAAAGGTTGATTTGCAAGCTTTCACAAGAAATATTTGCATATCAACCTTTTTTTATATATAAACAACATATGCAGAACTTAATAGTTTTCTGAATAAATTGTGAACTTGACAGAAACAACTAAAAGAAATATGCAAAAATTATGTGTAGATTACTTTTCGAAAATCTATTTTGAGTATACTTAAAATGGATTTTTGAAAATCACTATGTTACACTATTTTCGACTGTCTATTATACATGTCTATTATATACAATTGAAAAAGGAGCAAAAAATGACAAAAATTGGCTATATTCGTGTTTCATCGATGGATCAAAATTTGGATCGACAACTCTTGGAAATGGAAAAATTACAGGTAGAAAAAATCTTTCAAGAAAAAATCAGCGGGAAAGATACGAACCGACCAGAGTTTCAAAAGTTATTGCGCTATGCCCGTGAGGGTGATATTCTCTTTTTTGATTCACTAGACCGCTTAGGCAGAGATTATGATGACATCAAAGAAACAGTTCTTTATTTCAGGAACAACAATATAGAAGTAAACTTTTTGGACGCGCCGTTTTTGAACTTCAATACTGGCAATGATTTACTTGATAAAGCTATGTTTGATATGTTTTTATCGCTGCTTAGTTACATTGCGCAAAATGAACGGGAAAAAATCAGAGATCGACAACGTCAAGGAATTGCAGCAGCAAAAGCAAAAGGAATTTACAAAGGCCGTCCCGCTGTTTACACACCAGACTCTCCTGACCCACAAAAACAAGTAATCTATCATAACATTGTTTCTATGCTTACAGCTGATGAGCCAGTAGCAAAGATTGCTAAACAGAATCATGTATCACGAGAAACCGTCTATAAAATCAAGCGAAAGCTAAAATCTAGTGTTTCAGAAAGCGATTCTAAGCCCATTTTAAAATAAGCAGTACTACCAATATACCAACCTACAAAAAATAGAATGGAGAGATTATTAATGATGCGAAAAGCTTACGATCGTTGGGGATTAGAAATAAATAGTTTTAATCAAAATATCGCTTTTTCTGTAGAATGTGATTGCGGAAAATTAGCAAAATTAGTTCCCCAAAAAAATTATTTTGAATGTCCTGCTTGTCACCGCAAGTATAAATTACAACTAGGTCAATATGTAGAATTAACAAAACCTTTTATTCTTGATAACTGATAAATTGACAAAAGAAAACATACAAGGTATAATTTGTATACAATGTATATAAATTATACCTTGTATATTGTGTAAAGGAGTTGTTAATTTTGACAAAAACAATAACGTTTGGAAACTTTAAAGGTGGTGTTGGCAAAACAATGACCAGTGTTATGACTGCTTTAAACCTCTCTCTAAACGGTAACAAAGTATTATTCATTGATTTTGACCCTCAAGGAAATGCTAGTGATGTTCTTGCTAAAACTTTTAACATTACTTACAAAGATAAACCTTCTATTTACGAAGGTTTAGAAAATGGTACTTTATCTTACTCAATCAAAGAGCTCTCTACCTATCTTGCTATAGTTCCTGCTGACTTTAGCTTAGTTGGATTTCAATTATTATTGACTAATTTAACTAAAAACGATTATTCAAAGAGAGCATACTACTTAGATGCTTTATTAAATCCTTTAAAAGGTTTGTATGATTATATTATTATTGACACTCCACCTACTATTAGTGATTTTACAAATAATGCAATTTTAACTAGCGATTACATTGTATTAGTTATGCAAACTCAGCTTTGGTCTCTTTATGCTGTAGAAACCTATCTCCCTTATATCGAGCAAATGAACGAAACTTACAATTCCAATTGTACAATTTTAGGGGTTGTTAATATGTTATTAGATAAGAATGGTACTGTAGATAATGATGTTGTTAGAAAAGCTAAAGAAATTTTTGGCTCACTATTGTTTGAGCAAAACATCTACAATAGGCAACGGGTAAAACGTTATAGTGCAGAAGGTATTCCTTTAGAAATAAAAAACAACAATCGCCATGATACGGATGCATTAAATATGTATGAAACTTTATCAAAAGAAATCTTAAAGAGGATTGAGGAGGAATAACAATGAATAATACTAATCCATTTCTACAATCAAAAGGCATTGCTGATAATGAAAATAAATTGAATAATAATGTAAAGAATCCTTTTATTGAAGCTAAAAAAAAATCAGATGAGAAGAAACTTAACAAGAAAAGAAAATCAATACTGTTTTACGTTGATGATTACGAAAAAATCGTTGCCCTTAGTAAAACCAAAGGTGATACTATTTCTGGATATATAAATTCTTTAATTGAAAAAGAGATTAGTAACCTTGATTCTATCGATACAGAACGATATAAGAAGTTTTTAAACAATAAATAATTATACAAAATATACAAAGTATATTTTGTATACAACGTATACTTTGTAGCTAAATTTAATTTTTTTTTGGATTATAGTTGTCTAGTGTTCATAAGAATAGTAAGCTTAGAATGCACTTACTTATAATAAATAAAAAAAACCCACATGTATGGTATGAAGTTTTCCAGTTTGGCGACTCTAAACTTCACACCAGCAATGGTGGGAAAAAGGTTTTTAATATTATTTTAATTTCTTGTTACTTCAGTTACCATTATAACATAGATGAAGATACTAACTCAAGAATTTAAATGAATCCTTTTTCTCACTCTTACGGGTTAAATAGAAAGAGGTTTTATTTATGTCTGAATCTAAATTTTACAAATCTAAACAGGTTTATGGAGAAACTTTTTTTCAATTGCCAAAAGTCCTATTTACTAATAAAAAATACAAAAAAATGAGCAGTGATGCTAAAATAGCGTATGCTTTACTTAAAGATCGTTTTACTTATTCAATAAAGAATAATTGGATTGACAACGAAGATAATTTATATTTTATTTTTACAAATGAAGAATTGATGACCTTATTAGATGTTGGAAATCAAAAAGTTGTTAAAGTAAAAAAAGAGCTTGAAAAAGTAGAATTGCTACTACAAAAAAGAATGGGGTTGAATAAACCAAATAGATTATATTTGTTACGTCCAGAAGTTGAAGCAACTGACGTATATTTACAATCAATTGATGAAAACGTTGATAACAGCGGAAATGTGAAAATCACACTTCCGAAAAACGTTGATAACAGCGGAAATGTGAAAATCACACTTCCAGAATTAGAAACAAATACTCCCTTGAAATCCCTTGATAATACTGGAAATGTGAAAATCACACACAATCTATATAAAGAACTAACTACAGACACATATAAAGATACAATAGTAGATACGACAAAAGAAGAATTACAGCAGCATGAATTATTACAATCTTTTTCTGAAACCCAAGACCAGACCTTTTTAGATAAACGCTGTTTAGACTTAATTGCCTTATTTAGTAACACAATTCAAGAAGCACACAATGCTGTTGGCATTATTATTCGGGCAAAGAACAAACAAGAAAAAAAATATGGAAGAGTATTAATTGCAGAAGATTGGCAAGAAGAAATTGAAGCCACCTTACGCAAGGTCTACCATAAAATTAAAACAGATGCTAAAATTAAGAATGTCGATAATTACATGTTTGGGGCTTTCTGTACAACCTTTGAAAATTGTCTGATACAATTACAGTCGTGGGAACAAAAAAATGAGTCTCGAACGGTTGTAACATTACATGATTGGGTAGAAAAAAAATAGAGCTTGGAGGAATGCAAAAGTGAAAAAGTGTAAGAAATTGTGTTTTATTGGAATTGGTTTATTACCGTTGATGTTAGCCAGTTGTGGTACAAATAATGCAAAAAACGATTCACAGGAAAAATCAGGAAAAAATGTAAAACAGGTAGCTACTTTAACAGCAGGCACGCCAGTTCAAAGCTTAGACCCAGCTACAGCGGTAGACCAGACAAGTATTACTTTATTGGCAAATGTAATGGAGGGATTGTATCGATTAGACGAAAAGAATCAACCTCAACCAGCTTTAGCAGCAGGGCAACCAAAGGTATCGAATGATGGGAAAACATATACCATTGTAATAAGAGATGGGGCTAAATGGTCTGATGGAACTCCCATTACTGCTGAAGATTTTGTAGTTGCTTGGCAAAGAGTTGTAGACCCTGAAACTACTTCTCCTAACGTGGAGCTATTTTCAACTATAAAAAATGCAAAAGAGATTATTTCTGGTAAACAACCTAAGGAAAAGCTTGGAGTCAAAAGTAATGGCGAACAAACATTAATAATTGAATTAGAAGAACCAACCCCTTACTTTACTGACCTATTAGCGCTGACTGCTTATTTTCCAGTGCAACAAAAAGCAATCAAAGAAAACGGAAAAAACTATGGAACATCTCAAAAATCAATCAAAACAAATGGTGCGTATGATCTAGCTAATTTAGATGGAGTAGGAACATCTGATAAATGGACGATTGAAAAAAATGAAAAATATTGGGATAAGAAACATGTATCTATGAAAAAAATTAATTTCCAAGTTGTCAAAGAAATTAATACAGGAATTAATTTGTATAATGACGGACAACTGGACGATGTGCCACTTGCTGGAGAATATGCGAAACAATACAAAAAAGATAAAGAATATTCAACAACGTTAATGGCGAATACGATGTTTTTAGAAATGAACCAAACTGGAGAGAATAAACTTTTAAAAAATAAAAATGTCCGAAAAGCGATTAGCTATGCAATTGATAGAGATAGCTTAGTCGAAAAATTATTAGATAATGGCTCTATTCCTTCTGTTGGTGTTGTACCTGAAAAAATGGCTTATAATCCAAAAACAAAAAAAGATTTTGCCAATGAAAAATTAGTGGAGTTTAACAAAAAACAGGCAAGTACTTATTGGGAAACTGCCAAAAGTAACGATAAGGTCTCTGAAAAACTAGAATTAGATATTTTAGTAGGTGACGGAGAGTTTGAGAAAAAAGCAGGAGAATTTTTACAAGGTCAATTAGAAGAAAACTTAGAAGGATTGAAAGTTAATATTACACCAGTACCTGCTAATGTATTTATGGAACGTTTGACGAAAAAAGATTTTGCAATAAGTCTAAGCGGGTGGCAAGCTGATTATGCAGACCCAATTAGTTTTTTAGCAAACTTTGAAACCAATAGTCCATTGAATCATGGTGGATATTCCAATAAAAACTATGATGAATTAATTAAGGATACTTCCTCTAAACGCTGGCAGGAGTTAAAAAAAGCGGAAAAGTTAGTAATAGATGATGCGGGTGTTGTGCCAGTGTTTCAAGTGGGAATAGCTCGGCTTCAAAAAAATACAATAAGCAACTTAATGATTCACCCTGTTGGAGCTAGATATGATTACAAAAAAATGATGGTACAAAATTAGAGGAGAAGCTATGGAATTAGTACGTAGAATTTTTTTAGATAAACGTGAGATTGTACTTGTTGGAACCTCTCATATATCTAAAGAGAGTGCAGAATTGGTAAAAGAGGTAATTGAAAAGGAAAATCCAGATATTGTTTGTTTAGAATGGGATAAAACAAGGTACAATAAATATATGAATCCTGATGAATGGTCAGATACAGATATTGTTCAAGTAATTAAACAAAAAAAATTAATAGTTTTGATATCAAGTGTAATATACAGTTTAATTCAAAAACATTTGGCAAAAATAAATGATTCTGTGCCAGGAGCAGAATTTTTCCAAGCAGTGAATAGTGCAGAAAAAAGTGGTGCTAAATTAGCTTTAGTCGATAGAGATTCACAAATTACATTTAAACGTTTTTGGCGGTTGATACCTCTAAGAAAAAAGGCTCTTTTTCCACATGCTTTTGGTAAAGTTTTAGAAGGAGCAGAAGATTCTAAAGAAGAAATGAAGAAACTTCTTAATTCAGAAAATTTTGAACCTATATTTGAGCAATTACAGCAAACATATCCTGAATTGTGGGAATCTTTTTTAATTGAGAGAGACTTATATATGTCTACAAAAATTCTAAATGAAGAAGGAAAAAAAATAGTTGTTATTATTGGTCAGGCGCACTTAAATGGAGTTGAGAAAAATATAAAGGAAAATCGAAAAGCAAATATTGAGGAATTAGACGAATTACCACCCAAACTTTGGTCAACTAGGGTTTTAGAAAGTATTATACCTTTAATAATTATTGGTTTATTGATTTATTCTTTTGTTTTAGGAATGGATATAGGTATAAATCAAATCATTCGATGGGGTATATGGAATGGCGGCGTAGCTGCACTCTTTACTGTTTTAGCACTGGCTAATCCATTGACGGTTATTACTTCTTTAGTACTTGCTCCACTTGCAACGTTACTACCAATGGTATCAATAGGTGTATTTTCTGCAATAGTAGAAGCTACCATCAGAAAACCTAAAGTTCATGATTTTCAAACAATGGATGAAGATTTGCTATCAATAAAAAAAATATATAAAAATAGGGTATTGAGAATATTTTTGGTATTTATTTTAGCAAGTATCGGTGGTACTGTTGGAAATATCATAGGTGGACTAGATATAATTAAGAATTTATTTTAACTGTAAGGATAGGAAAACCCAAAAAATAAGACATTAAAAATCTTATTTTTTGGGTTTTAAGTTAATCTATTTTTTTGTGGTCAAAATTTTTGGGATCTAATACTTGTCCATCATCGTCAAGAACACCAAATATTTGTTTTGCTTTTTCATCATCACTTTTAGAAATGATTGTTTGTAAGTTTTTATGGAATTGCTCAACATATTCAGGGCTTTCCACTTGTTTCAGTATTTCAACATACGAGAATACTTTCATAATATGCTCTATATCTCCAGAAGTAAAGTATAGAAGCATATTTCTTGAAGCTATGAAACTTAATTTATATTTATAACTAGTGTAATTTGATAACAAAGTTTCAAAGTGATTTAGAAGGATAAAGCAAGAACTGTAATCCTTTGTAAATATACTCAGAGCAATTGCATTAGACAAGGATAAACAAGCTGTATCTTTAATCTGTTCGTCACTATCTTCACGTAAAGGGAATAGTTGCTCTATCAATGTCTGAAGATCAGAGTAAGGGAATATAGTACATAGATTAGAAAGAATTTTATAGTGATACAATACAAATCTTTTGCTTGATGAAAACATCTTTTTAATATCAGCTAAATCTTGTTTATCCACAGGAATAATTTCTGAAATTAAACTAGAGGTTTGCAATTTTATAAGTAAATACAAATTCATGTATTTTAATGAAGTAAATTTTTCATGTATAGATTTTTGATAAAGAGAGTAGAGTTCTTGCTTGTATTCTGAATCAGGATTTTGATGAATTTTTGAAAGAAGAAAATAATATGTTTCTAAATCTTTATCAAAAACACTTTTAAAATCTTCATTACAAGTTCTAATTATTTCAGGTATTGTTAAATTACCTCTATCTGCAAGAAGTGGCAAATCAGCAATTTTTAAAAAATGTTCATTATGATTTTCAAAAAGGCTTGCTGAATTACGCTGAAAAATACCTTCATAAAACTTAGCTTGAGATAATTTCTCGCTTTTTCTTTGTATTTTCATTAATTCATTTAAATGCATATATTCAACTCCTATAAATGTATTCTGAATATGACGAAAATCGGCAAAAAAAAGAAAATAAATAAAAAATGAATTATTTTTACCAGAAACGTCTTTTTTAAAATACATATACTTGTAATGAGTAAACTTTAATGCTATAGTAGTAACTGTAATGAATAGTTACTAAGTGAGGTAAACTTAATGAAACAACAAAAAAAACATGTAGCTGCATTATTGTTTGCACTAATATTAACTCTTGTTTCTTAAAAAAAAGCCACACCACTAGTAGTATGACTTCGTCCAACATACGAATTATACCATGAAACTAGAAAAAAGTAACTAAAAATAAGAACCGACTATCTTTGGGCTACCAACCCAAGAGGATAGTTAAATAATTCATGCTGATCCCATGAACTATACTCGGTTCTCGAACACTGCAACATAAGTTACAACATATAGTATAACAATTTTTTAAGTGAATTTCCAGACCTTTTTAAACTCCTTTATTGGTCTAGGAAAAAGATTACTTTAAATATATTGTTTTGTATGGTGGAATGATGGTTGCAGTACACGGGGAACGTATACAGTTCATGTATATGTTCCCCGTTTTTTTGTTTTTATCGCTAAATTTTAGAAAGGGCTGGTGTTCAAAATGAAACAAAAAGTGACGGGTACAATGATTTTACAAAAGGTCTATCGGATTCATACAAAGACAGGAAATTGTTATGTATTGGAGAACGAGCGCTTTTATCTAGCGGTTCAGATTTTAGAACATGGGAAAATGATTTGGAAAAAATATAGAGAAATTCCTCAAATGGGTGTCACAAAAGCATTGCTTCGTCAAATCATTTCTTGTTATGACAGAGATGGAAATAAAATCATTGAACGAAAAAAAGGGTCAACCAAGTTAACCCTTGTTCCTGTAAAAAAAGTGAATAAAAAAAGAAGTCAACTAGTTTCCGCTAGCTGACAAGCATCATTGAAAGAAAAAATTAATGAATAAAATGTTAGGGATAGTATACCACAGTAAGTGTAACTGAGTAAATAGAACAAGGAGGGCTTTATGGAAAAGAAACGAATTACCTATGCAGAAGAACTAAATCACGGAGACGTGATACGAGTATTTTCCTATGAACAAAATTGTGGAATGGATGAAACAATTTTTACAGCTCTTGTTGCTGCCTGCTCGGACAAGAAAAAATTAGTCATTCCGCAAGACTTCCAAGGCCATCTGTATCGAGCTGCGCAAAAAGGTGCGAGTTGGGAAATAACAGTGGATTGGTTACTAGAAAATGATGTGGACGTATTCATTGTCGAGCGATTTGACCAGTTACTCACTACTATTTGGGATTATTTAGACGAAGAAGAAGCATAACAAAAATATTCAGGAAACACCTATTGTTTGCTGGTTTCCAGCAAAGTTGCCAAACAAAAAAGAAACATTCTATCTTCTGATAACGAGAAGAAGAACGCTTTCTTTTTTACAACTGAATAGTCAGCGAGAAGTCCGCTGCCTTGCTTATCAGCGTAGCTATGAAGGGGCAAGGGTACAGAAGCCAGCAGGGTGTCGTTAAACGCTAGGATAAAAGCTAAAATGTCCAGTATGAACGGAGACCCACACAATGATTGTGAAGTTGGTGTGCTACGGTACATGGTGAGATTGCCACGACCTACCAATAATTGGTAGCGAGCAATATCCGACTCACCTAGAGTTTGAGGTAACGGTCGCTAGAAACCTTGTGAAAAGACTTGATTTTTTGAAACCAGTAAACAATAGGTGTTTCCTACAAAAGGTAATTTGTACTTGATTTAAAAGGATAGTATTTTTTTATTAACGAAGGCTTTGCTACTATGTTCTTGAGGTGATAAAAATGACGAAAAGAGAACAAAAACTATGGCGTAAAGAAATGTTAGCCTTAATGAATGAAGATCCAGAATGGTATAAAAAAGAACACACCGAGCGTTTTCAACGTGTTCAAGAGCTTGCAGAAAAAATAGAAACTGCAGATGTGAGACAGTATTATAACCAAATTACCAAAGAAGCTTTTGAAATTTATCAGAGAAGTGGTTTGCAATTCAAACAAATTGCTCAACGATTTCATGTAACAGAAAAAGTATTAAAACAGTGGCGTGAAGATAATGGGTATCCCATTTACAATAAAAAAAATAGGAAATGAGGCAGAAAAATGAAAAAGATCGCAAGTACAGGGTTAAGTATCTTAGTCGCAACAGGGGTAGCAGGTATTGGGGGAAATGAAGTACAGGCAGCAGAACAAGCGCAACCAAAAACACCTGAAAACAGTTCTACAGAACAACCAACAGTGAAAGCTACACAAACAACGGAGCAAGCCATTACTGAAAAACAGCAACAAGTAACAGAGAAACAAGCAATTGTCGATCAAAAACAACAAGTCGCTGACACTGCGAAAAAAGAAAAAGACACCATTGATCAATCTGTTAAAGACCAACAAGCAGTGGTCGATCAAAACAAAGACGCATTGGATCAAAGTCAACAAGCAGTGACTGACCAACAAGCAGTTGTAGACGAAGCTAAAAAAGTCGTGGATGAAGCAACACCTTCAGCCATTGAAAAAGCCAAAGACCAAGTGGCTACGGATACACAAGCTGTTGATGACCAACAAAAAGTCGTGGATCAAGCTCAAACAGATGTTAACCACCAACAAGCTGTTGTTGATGAAAAAGCAAAAGAAACGAATGCTGCTAAAGTACAAAATGATAAAGATCAACAAGCAGTAACAGCTGCGAAACAAGAACAAGCCAAGCTTGAAGAATTAGCGAAAAATGCGGAAGCGGAAAAAGCAAAGGCAGAAAAAGAACAAGCAGCAAAAGAAGCTGAACTGGCTAACAAACAGAAAGAAGAAGCCAAAGCTAAAGATCAAAAAACGAAGGACGATCAAGCAGTCGCAGACCAACAAACCGTTGTGACAACTAGTCAAGAGAAAGTAGTAGACGCAAAAGCAGATACAGCTGCGAAACAGGCAGACTTAACTGCGAAAGAAAATGCGTTGAAAGACAAGCAAGCAGCAACAAAGCAAGCGCAGAATACTTTAGACAACTCAAAAGAAGAGTTAAAGGGGCATAAAGGACTTAACTTACCTGCTAACTTCACACCTGATTATTACAAAAAATTATCTGAACAAGAAAAGCAAGCAATGGAAAAAGAAGCATTAGCATTAAATAAAGTTTTTCCTGAAAATCAAGCAGATGCGGCAAAAGCAACGGAAATGATCAATGTCAAAAATCCTACCGAAAAACAAAAGCAACAAATGAGCGATTACGTTGTAGGACTTATCAATGATGTTCGCGAAAAGCTTGGGTTACAAAAGTTGAAGATTTCTAACCAAGCTATGAAATTTGCTTGGGATGTAGCAAAATATGATAATCCGAAAGAGTTTGATCATGACGTAAATGCGATTAATCGTGCAGCAAAAGAAAATGGTTTTAAAGAATTCCCCGGACAAAACTTTTATGAAAACCTAAGTATGGGACGATTTACGACACAAGAAGGTAAAGTTTCTATGTATGACTTTGAAAAAGCAGCTCGAAATGCACTTGTAAGCATGTTGATGAACGATGGACATTCTGGCTATTCCCATTTAGATTCTTTATTAGATGCAAATGAAACAAACATGGCAGTTTCTATTTCAGGAGATTTAAATGATATTTCGGCAAAAATCCATATCATTAGCTATAATCAATCAAAATTAGTTGAAGCAAATACCTATGAAGAAGGCACTGCACCAGTCTTTAAGAGTAAAGAAACCCTTCAAAAAGAAGTAGCAACCAATCAAGAAAAATTAGCTACCGCTCAACAAGCAGAATCAGACGCACAACAAGCAAGAAGTGCAAGTCAGCAAGCCTTAAATACAGCCAAAACAACACAAGCAACAGCAGAAAAAGAACTATCTGTCCATAAAGCGACATTGGCTAATCTTCAAGCAGTTGCGACTAAGAGTATGACAAACTATGAAGAAAAAGTACGACAAACTGCGGCGGCAGAAACAAGCCTTCAACAAACAAAAGATCAATTGGCAACAATCAATGAGTTAATTCAGAATCGAGCTGCTGTTTTAGAAAAAGCGAAAACAAACGTTGCGGAAGCACAAGCGATTGAACAAACGTCTGCTAAAGTACTGAAAGAAAAACAAGAGGCCCAAAAAGCAGAAGAAAACACATTGAACAGCTTGAAGGAAGTATTGAATTTAGCAAAAGAAAACTTAAATCAAAAACAAGTTGCGCTTAAAACAAGTACACGTTCATTGGCTCGTTTAGAAAATGCTCAACCAACATACGAAAAAGCATTAAACGAGTTAAACAAAGCAGAAGCAGCAGTGGTCCAAGCACAAGAAGCCTATGAAAATTCTCTGAAATCATTGGAGGGACTTAAAGAACAACAAGCCGTTGCTACACTTGCTTATACACAAGCACAAGAAGACCTTTCTAATGCGAAGTTAGAGCTACAGCAGTACCAAGGTATATTAAGAGACTTAGAAGCACAACAAGCCGAACAGCGCCGACAAGAAGCGTTGCAAGAGCAAGTAGCAAAAGAGCAACAACGCCTTGAACGAGAAGCAAAACAAAACCAAACGTTAGTAGCAAGTACTACTTCGGCAGATAAAACAACTGGTCTCCAACAGTTATCTTTTTCTAAACAAAAAGAACAGCCAAAAGCACAAGCATTAACACATTCAGAACCTCGTAAGACGAAACAAGTAGCAAAAGCACCAGAATCCTTACCACATACAGGAGAACAACAAAGTATCTGGTTGACTATTATTGGATTATTGATGGCAGCAGGTGCGATCAGTTTCAAGAACAAAAGACGAAAAAATAATTAAAAGAATATCGGAATAGCGGTCTACTCGTCATGCTTTTCATTTTTATGCTTGGATATATGTTAATAGGAATTTTCGAGGCATTGGAAACTTCTTTGAAGGATACGAAGCAGGAGACAATCCTTCGCTCAGCATACGAAAATAATGAAAATACCGATTATGTACTGAAGGAAACTATCCTCTTGAAAGCCATTTCTGCGGAAAGTAGTAGTCTAACTAAAAATAAAAAAGAAGGGAATTCTAAGATTGGAAAGTTTTTCATACGAGACACAGAAGAGATAACTAATGAACAAGTACCAAAACAAGAGTTCTATTATTTTGTTGAATCGAAAGACGGCATTCAAAAGAAAAATTTCAAAGAAGAAACGGGAGAGGAATTAACTAGTAAAAACGTATTCTTTAAAGAAATTTCAGCAAGTGAACAACCAAAAATAGAAATAAAAGTAAAAGAATTCTCTAAAAGAGATTTAGAGAATGAGCGGCGATCTATTGGTCTAGAAGAAAAATCTTACACCATTTATTTACATGAAGAAGATTTCAAGATTTTATCAAAATAGGTTTTATTTAGTAAAAAGAAAGCTACCTAATTGGGGTTAGGTAGCTTTTTGAAAAGTAAAATGAAAAATATGTTAAAGTACTTATCTTATAACATAAAGTAAAACAGTTGTCAAAAAGAAAGGGTGAGAAAAGTATGGCTTGTGTACGAGCACCGTGTGATAGGAATCGTTATCTACAAGGAAAAAGAAACATGTTAAAAATATATTTTATGAGGAGAATGATACATGAATCAACAGACAGAAGTAAAGAAACGCTTTAAAATGTACAAGGCAAAGAAATACTGGATTGTAGCCCCTATTCTTTTTCTAGGCGTATTAGGAGTTGTAGGATTAGCTACTGATAATGTACAAGCCGCAGAATTAGATACGCAACCAGAAACAACCATGGTGCAACCCGATAACCCCGACCTGCAGGCAGGAAAGGAAACACCTAAAACGGCAGTAACTGAAGAAGCAACAGTACAAAAAGACACTACTTCTCAACCGACCAAAGTAGAAGAAGTAGCGTCTGAAAAAAATGGAGCTGAACAGAGTTCAGCTACCCCAAATGATACCACAAACGTGCAACAACCAACAGTAGGAGCAGAAAAATCAGCACAAGAACAACCAGTAGTCAGTCCAGAAACAACCAATGAACCTCTAGGGCAGCCAACAGAAGTTGCACCAGCTGAAAATGAAGCGAATAAATCAACGTCCATTCCTAAAGAATTTGAAACACCAGACGTTGACAAAGCAGTTGATGAAGCAAAAAAAGATCCAAACATTACCGTTGTTGAAAAACCAGCAGAAGACTTAGGCAACGTTTCTTCTAAAGATTTAGCTGCAAAAGAAAAAGAAGTAGACCAACTACAAAAAGAACAAGCGAAAAAGATTGCCCAACAAGCGGCTGAATTAAAAGCCAAAAATGAAAAAATTGCCAAAGAAAATGCAGAAATTGCGGCAAAAAACAAAGCGGAAAAAGAGCGTTACGAAAAAGAAGTTGCGGAATATAACAAACATAAAAATGAAAATGGCTATGTAGCAAAACCAGTAAATAAAACGCTAATTTTCGATCGTGAAGCAACAAAAAATTCCAAAGTTGTTTCTGTAAAAGCTGCAGAATATATAGACGCTAAAAAACTAACTGATAAACATAAAGATAAAAAATTACTTATCAGTATGCTTAGTGTAGATTCAAGCGGGTTAACAACTAAAGACTCGAAAAAAGCACATTTTTATTATAATAACGGTGCAGGAGGAACATTGGTTGTTCTTCACAAAAATCAACCAGTAACTATTACCTATGGCAATTTGAATGCTAGTTATTTGGGTAAAAAAATTGCTAGTGCTGAATTCCAATATACAGTGAAGGCAACACCTGATTCAAAAGGTCGATTGAATGCTTTCTTACATGATGATCCAGTGGCCACAATTGTCTATGGAATTAACATTGACCCTCGTACAAAGAAGGCTGGTGCTGAGATTGAAATGCTCGTTCGCTTCTTTGGAGAAGATGGCAAAGAAATCTTGCCAACGAAAGAAAATCCATTTGTATTTTCAGGTGCTTCATTAAATTCACGTGGTGAAAACATTACGTATGAGTTCGTAAAAGTAGGAAACACGGATACTGTTCATGAAATTAATGGATCAAAAGTAGCTCGTCATGGAAATAAAGTTTATTCTAAAACGGATATTGATGTAGGGACGAATGGGATTTCAATAAGTGACTGGGAAGCAGTTCAAGGCAAAGAATATATTGGCGCAACTGTTATTTCAACACCAAATAGAATTAAATTCACTTTCGGTAATGAAATTGTTAACAATCCAGGGTATGACGGAAATTCCATGTGGTTCGCATTTAATACGGATTTAAAAGCAAAATCAATTACGCCTTATCAAGAAAAAGGACGTCCAAAGCAACCAGAAAAAGCAACGATTGAATTCAATCGATACAAAGCCAATGTGGTTCCTGTTCTTGTTCCGAATAAAGAAGTCACTGATGGTCAGAAAAATATCAATGATTTAAATGTGAAACGTGGCGATTCTTTACAATACATTGTGACAGGAGATACGACAGAACTTGCCAAAGTAGATCCAAAAACAGTAACAAAACAAGGGATTCGAGATACCTTTGATGCAGAAAAAGTGACGATTGATTTATCCAAAGTGAAAGTTTATCAAGCAGACGCAAGTCTAAACGAAAAAGACTTAAAAGCTGTTGCTGCAGCGATTAATTCAGGAAAAGCTAAAGACGTGACTGCTTCTTATGACCTCAATTTAGATCAAAACACCGTCACAGCAATGATGAAAACCAACGCGGACGGCTCTGTTGTTTTAGCAATGGGGTATAAATATTTACTTGTCTTGCCGTTTGTAGTGAAAAATGTAGAAGGCGATTTTGAAAATACAGCTGTTCAGCTGACAAATGATGGCGAAACGGTAACAAATACAGTGATTAACCATGTGCCAGTTAGTAATCCTTCCAAAGATGTAAAAGCAGATAAAAACGGTACAGTTGGCAGTGTTTCTCTACATGATAAAGATATTCCGTTACAAACAAAAATTTATTATGAAGTGAAATCTTCCGAACGTCCAGCTAACTATGGCGGAATTACCGAAGAATGGGGCATGAATGATGTCTTGGACACGACCCATGATCGTTTCACAGGGAAATGGCACGCTATTACAAACTATGACCTTAAAGTAGGGGACAAAACGTTAAAAGCAGGAACAGATATTTCTGCCTACATTCTTTTAGAAAACAAAGACAATAAAGACTTGACGTTTACAATGAATCAAGCATTATTGGCAGCGTTAAATGAAGGAAGCAATAAAGTAGGCAAACAAGCTTGGTCTGTGTATCTGGAAGTCGAACGGATCAAAACAGGTGACGTAGAAAACACGCAAACAGAAAACTACAACAAAGAGCTTGTTCGTTCTAATACGGTGGTGACGCATACACCTGATGATCCAAAACCAATTAAAGCCGTTCATAACAAGAAAGGGGAAGACATTAATCATGGAAAAGTGGCTCGTGGTGATGTTCTTTCTTATGAAATGACCTGGGACTTAAAAGGGTACGATAAAGACTTTGCCTTTGATACAGTCGATCTTGCGACAGGCGTTTCTTTCTTCGATGATTACGACGAAACGAAAGTGTCACCAATCAAAGACTTACTTCGTGTCAAAGATTCTAAAGGGGTAGACATTACCAACCAGTTCACGATCTCTTGGGACGATGCCAAAGGCACGGTGACAATCTCTGCCAAAGACCCACAAGCCTTTATTCTAGCGTATGGTGGGCAAGAATTGCGTGTAACGCTCCCTACAAAAGTCAAAGCCAATGTTTCTGGTGATGTTTATAATTCAGCGGAACAAAATACATTTGGTCAACGAATTAAAACCAATACCGTTGTCAACCATATTCCAAAAGTGAATCCTAAAAAAGACGTGGTTATTAAAGTCGGTGACAAACAAAGCCAAAATGGCGCCACAATCAAATTAGGGGAGAAATTCTTCTATGAATTCACAAGTAGTGACATTCCTGCAGAATACGCTGGAGTTGTGGAAGAATGGTCACTTAGTGACAAACTAGACGTCAAACATGACAAGTTTAGTGGCCAATGGTCTGTGTTTGCCAATTCTAATTTTGTTTTAGCAGACGGAACCAAAGTGAATAAAGGGGACGACATTTCGAAACTATTCACGATGACCTTTGAACAAGGGGTAGTGAAAATCACGGCCAGTCAAGCCTTTTTAGATGCGATGAATCTAAAAGAAAACAAACACGTTGCACACTCATGGAAAGCGTTCATTGGTGTAGAACGAATTGCGGCAGGAGACGTTTACAACACAATCGAAGAATCTTTCAACAATGTGAAGATTAAAACGAATACGGTAGTGACACATACGCCAGAAAAACCACAAACGCCACCAGAAAAAACAGTGATTGTACCACCAACACCAAAAACACCGCAAGCACCAGTAGAGCCATTAGTGGTAAAAAAGGCAAGTGTGGTGCCAGAATTACCGCAAACTGGCGAGAAAGAAAATACGTTACTCTCTGTACTAGGGGCAGGAATGCTTGCAGGTCTGGCATGGTTTGGATTGAAACGAAAAGAAACAGAAAAATAATGAAGGAATTAAGACAGGTAAAGAGAAGCCGAAAGCGTGCTTCTCTTTTTTTGTTGGAAAGGACAATGATGGAAAAAATAAAAGAACGAACAGGAAGTGTCGCAATGAAAGAGTTAGCTATTCAGGAAAAAGAAGTCAATACTCGTTGGCAAGGATTTCGTGGTCGCCTATTGATGATTAAAGTAAAAAAAGGAAAAACCTTTGAATTATTAACAAATAACCAAGTAACACCTGAAAATATTCATGAGATCGATGTTATCCACTTACTAAAGAACGGAAAAACATTAACGTTGAAAGTGGATACCGAAAGAAGCAAGTTTGGATTCGAACAAAACTCTACTTTTGAAGTCCCAATGTTTTATATTGAAACTCGCATTAAGCGACAAGCCTATCATGATTATTTTTTATCAGAAAAAGAACTGCGAAACGAACAAAAAAATAGATAGTCGAGTGTAGTGATCAGAAGAAAAGGAGTAATGACCTTTCCCTCACTACTACATTTATATGAGTTTAAACTAGTTAAATTTGTTAATAAAGAAAAAAAGCAATTAAATCATAAAAAATTATTTGGAGGAAATTACAATGAAAAAAATTATTTTATCAAGCTTGTTTAGTGCAGTACTAGTATTCGGTGGCGGAAGTATAACAGCATTCGCTGACGATTTAGGACCAACAGATCCAGCAACTCCACCAATTACCGAACCAACTGATTCTAGTGAACCTACGAATCCTACTGAGCCGGTGGATCCTGCAGAACCGCCAGTAATACCAACTGATCCAACAGAACCAAGCAAGCCAACCGAGCCTACAACACCGAGTGAGCCAGAAAAGCCAACAGAACCAACAACGCCAATTGATCCTGGAACGCCGGTTGAACCGACTGAACCAAGCGAGCCAACAGAACCTAGTCAACCAACCGAGCCTACAACACCAAGCGAACCAGAAAAACCTGTTACTCCAGAACAACCGAAAGAACCAACTCAACCAGTGATTCCAGAAAAACCAGCAGAACCAGAAACACCAAAAACTCCTGAACAGCCCACTAAACCAATAGACGTAGTCGTTACACCTAGTGGAGAAATTGATAAAACGAATCAATCGGTAGGAACACAACCAAGTATTCCTATTGAAACAAGCAACTTAGCGGAGGTAACACATGTACCAAGTGAAACTACTCCAATTACAACAGAAGCTGGGGAAGAAATTGTAGCAGTAGATAAAGGTGTTCCGTTAACCAAAACACCAGAAGGATTAAAACCAATTAGCAGCTCGTATAAGGTTTTACCTAGCGGAAACGTTGAGGTAAAAGCAAGTGATGGAAAAATGAAAGTATTGCCACATACAGGAGAGAAATTCACACTTCTTTTCTCTGTATTGGGAAGCTTTTTTGTATTAATTTCAGGATTCTTTTTCTTTAAAAAGAATAAGAAAAAAGCTTAATCAGAAAGAGTAATTTCGATAAATTTCTGTGAGGAAAGGAGGTGCTTTGCTTGTTTATTTTATTTACTACAAAGCAAAGTCATGTATTACTAAATGAATTAGGGTTTAATAGAAAAATTGACCTGGTACAAGGTATTGAACAGTTAACAAAAATCAATGCGGATTTAAAAAAAT
>OKDX01000052.1_pt1 | contig 43769 bp, 51 predicted proteins | sample 1613231 | NCBI WGS metagenome assembly OKDX01 (sample SAMN04436847, study PRJEB24849) | human gut metagenome | biome: human gut; feature: NICU; material: stool | host: Homo sapiens | place: USA: Saint Louis, MO | collected 2011-09-05
TGAGTGTAGCACAAATGACTTTTTTATTTGTCTAGCTTAATTTTACAATCGGCGTCATTAATTAACCAAGATATAAAGGAGAGAATAAAATGAAGAAAAAAACATTGGTAACTTTATTTGCAGGAACGGCAATTTTAGGGGCAAGCATTGCTCCTGCAGCAGCACATGCAACAACAACTGGTACAACACCAGCAAACGTAGAGATGACAAGTGGTTCATTACCAGGCGGTACGGGTGATGGAGATGATGGAAGCACCCAAGAACCAGAACCAGGCTCGAATACAAATTTTGATTTGTTATATGTTCCAACAGAATTCAAATTTGCTTCGACAGAAGTTAGTTCTGATTTATCAGCGATTTCGTTAGATGCGACAGGTACCCAAACAAAACGTTATGCCGTTGGGGATGTTCGTGGAACACAAGCGGGTTGGTCAGTTACTGCCGGCGTTGCTGAAATGAAAAATGGCACTGCTACTTTAGAAGGCTCAATTACCTTTGCACAAACAGGAGCAGTAGCGAAATACGATGAAACAGCAAAAACATACTCACGTGATGTAGCTGCCTTTGCAGCAGATCCAGGAAGTCCTGAATTTGCTGGAACAACTATTCCAGTAGGTGGAGCAGCTGTATCAATTGCTACAGCAGCAGTTGGTAAAGGTCAAGGTACATGGGATTCTGAATTATCAAATGTAAAATTAAACATTACAACACCTAGTTCACAAATTACAAATGGTGCGTATACAGGTAACGTAACTTGGACATTAGTGGCTGCGCCATAAAAAGTTACTAACGAGAATACTGCATTACTAGAAAAGGAGCTGCGCAGTGGTGCACGGCTCCTTTTCGATACATAGGAGGAACAAATAATGAAGACAATGCGCTGGCTAATCGTCACAGTTTTTATTTGTGTGATGGCATTAAGCATCCCTTCTGCTGTACAAGCAGAAGAAGCGGATGACAACATGAATACAAAATTTACAGTTAAACCCAATATTCCTGAGAATCAAGCGAAAAATACGCAATCCTACTACGATCTCATTGTAAAACCAGGACAGAAACAAGAAGTCGAATTATCTTTAATTAATAAAACAGATGAAGAATTGACGATTGATTTAAATTTGGCGAATGCTGTGACGAATGACAATGGTTTAATTGTGTACAATGATTTCGAGAAAAAACCAGATTCAAGTTTAAAAGTACCCTTGACAACATTAATTAAATTACCTGAGGAACATGTAAAAGTTCCCGCTAAGAAAACCGTAACAGCCAAAATGACTGTCGAAATTCCAGCGAATGGTTTCCAAGGATTAGTTTTGGGTGGTGTTTATGCTTCGCTTGCAGAAGATGAAAAGGAAGAAAAAGGAAAATCAACGGGTTTAACCAGTCGATATGGATTTAATGTAGCAATTGCTTTACGAATGTCAGAAGATACACCGATGTATCTAGCAGAGACTCTTCAATTAGTTAAATTAGTTCCGACCATTGCTTTAGGAAATAAATCGGTCCAAGCGGTTATTCAGAATCCGACATCCGCTATTTTTCCTGAAGTGCGTTTAGAAGGAAAAGTAACGAAAAAAGGCGAAACGAAAGAATATGCCAAACGGATTTTACCAAGTGTTCGTTTTGCGCCAAATTCGACGATGAACTTCCATTTAGATTTCGGGAAAGAAGATGTTCGTCCAGGAACCTATATTTTTGAAGGAAAAGCGGTCTTGAAAGAAGATGAACAACAAGTGTGGCCGTTTAAGCAAGAATTTACCATCAGTAGTCAAGAAGCCAAAAAATTAAATAAAGAAGCAGTAGTGAAATTGGTCCTACCGACTTGGTGGAATCAAGCTTTTTATGGCTTGTTAGCTGCAACAATTGTGAGTCTAATTCTAGCTATTTGGCGTTTTACGCAACAGAAAGCAACACTGAAACAACAAGCCTATTTACAACAAGAAAAACAGGCAGCCTTGAAAAATAGACAAGGAGCACGCTATGATGACAATGAAAAGTAAAGGGTCACTTCTGGTGATGTTGGGAATACTTTTAACCGTTGGCATTGCGAGTCTAATTGTTTCTTCTGAGAGTTTTGCAGAAGAAGTAGGGCAAACGAATATCGGTGTAACGTTCTATGGAGGGAAAGAGCCACTAAAAACGGAAGGTGTCATTAAGCCAACAGAGCAACCAGTCACTGATAAAGATAAAAAAACGTCACAACAACAAGACAAAGTGAGCAGAAAAACCACTGCTAAAACGAATCCGACTAATGCACAGACGTCATTACCAAGGACAGGTGAACGAAATAGCACGTGGCTTTACAGCCTTGGTATTGCATGTTTACTCGTAGTACTAACAAGTTTCTATTATTTGAATAAAAAAAGGAAAAAGGAAAAATAATGTGCTGTTTTTATAAACAGAGTCAATTGTAGAAGGAGGAATATAGATGGAGATTACGATGTGGATTTGGATTTGTGCTGGCTTGGCCGTCCTTTGTTTTGCTTTATTTTTACTATTCTTAGTAAATAGCATGAATTTTGTACATCTGGCAAAGCCTAAGCAGTCTTTAGTAAAACAATCAATGTTTAGTTGGCTGCTTCTGGTGATGTGTGGCGGCTGGGTGGCGGTGGCTATTTTGCTGAATATCGCATTACAAACACAATTAACATAAATAAAACCCGTTGTAAGTTTTTAAGAAACTTGCAACGGGTTTTTGTTAACTTTAAAATAAAGAACGGTACAATTTATCAAAAAAGTACAGTAGACATTTGTACCCAACTTAGATAGAAAATAAAGCGCTATCATTATATGATGATTACAGGAGGAGGACACAGCTGTGAATTATAAAATAAGTTATCTCCTTGACGAGTATGCAGGGCAAAAAATTGCGCTCTCTTTGGCTCAACAAATAACCAATCTTTCGCAACGAGAATTAGTGACACAACTTTCGACAATAGGCGGAGAAGTTCAACAGAATACCGTCAGCATTCCAAACCTTTCCGCAAATGAATGGGGAAAACAACTTTTTCAACAACATCAAGTGATTTATAGCGAAACAGAAAGACAAGCACTTATTTTTTTGCTCACTTATTCAGAAATCGAAGAACTATCGGTGTATCATTACCAAAATTTTTTAGACGTTTCGAAAGGCACTATTTTAGCGGATATCAAAAAAGTACGACACCAACTAGCAACTGAAAACATTGCTTTATCCTACGAACGAAAACGAGGGTTTTACCTAGAAGGAGATGAATTTCGGATTCGTCGTTTCGGGAAAAATTGGCTTGCCCGCCTCTTACAACAAAAGTCGGGCACCTTCGCTTTATTTTGCTGGCTCAGTCAGCATCAAATGAGCCAATACGCAAAAATGCGTGACGGCATTCAATTAGCCGTCCAGGAAGCACAGCTGCAACTGGTACCCAGCAGATTGGATGAAATTAGTTACTTTCTTGCTTTCTCTCAAAAAAGATTAGGCAAATATAAAACAGTCGTCTGGCCTGAGAACCAGTTAATTCAGTCCTTACGCGCTTATCCCGTCAGTCGTCGTATTTTAAGTGATTTAGTTGGGCCAGTGGCGAATGTAGAAACTGAGAGTCTTTTTTTAACGATTTGTTTAATGACAGCCTTGCAAGGAGAATTGCGAGATACGAAGTTAGAGTTTTTATTAGATATTTCTGGTGAAATTATTCGGAAAATGGAATTATTGGCCGTCGTTCAATTTGAACAGCCTCGTGAATTGCTCATGAATGTGTATTATCATCTGGTTCCTGCTTATTTTCGGATTAACTATGGCTTTTACTTACCGAATGTTTTAATCAAGGATATTCGACAATCGTATCGGTCGCTTTATCATCTTTGTGAACAAGCGTTAGCTCCTTTAGAAAAATTAACGAAACGTTCAATCCCGTCAGAGGAAATTGGTTTTTTTACCATATTATTTGGTGGAGAAATTTTCGGCCAAAAAAATGAACAGCGGCAAGAAAAGCTAAAAGCGCTAATTGTTTGTCCCAGTGGTATCAGTTCTTCGTTGATTTTGCAATCGGAATTGCGTCGGCTATTTCCAATGATTGAATTTAAAGAAACTAATGCGGTGAGGGAAATAGAGAATGTATCTGAAAAAAGCTATGACATCATTTTCTCAACGGTCCCTATTGAAACAGCCAAAAAGGTTTATCTTACCAAGCCCATTATGAGCTCTTTGGAGAAAAATCAATTGATGCACCAAGTTCAATCAGATTGGCTATTGCCAGGTATTTCCATGCCAGATGTTAAAGATATTTTAGATGCGTTAAAACCTTACATTTCCTTAAAAAAAGGAGTTACAGAAGCGCAGTTATATCGTGTCTTGCATCGTAAAATGAACAAAATTTTAGAAAAAGAGGAGGATCTGCGTCCAATGTTATCGGAATTATTAACAACAGAAACAGTCCAAGTCCTGCCTGAAGTTGCAGACTGGCGAGCGGGAATTACAGAAGCTGCCAAGCCGTTATTAAAAAATGGCAGTATTACGGAAAAGTACATTGATGCAATGATTCAAAAAGTCGAATCGTTTGGGCCATTTATCCATATCTGTCCAGACGTAGCATTGCCTCATGCGCGACCAGAAGATGGCGTTAATCAGTTAGGCATGTCATTACTAAAAATCCAAAAAAGTGTCGATTTATTGGAAGATCCTAAGCATGAAATTCACCTTTTTATTTGTTTAGCTGCTTCAGATAACGAAACACATTTACGGGCCTTATCTAGTCTGACAAAAATTCTATCAAAAAAAGAATCATTACATCGCTTAGTGGCGGCTGAAACCGTCCCAGAAATATTATCAATTATCCAAGAAGGAGAGAAATAAGATGAAGATTTTTACAGTTTGTCAAAGTGGTTTAGGAACAAGTTTTATGGTGCAAATGAATATCCAACAAATTTTAGAGGAAGTGGGTGTTGATACAGATAATTTTCAAATTGATCACACAGATGTCGGGAGTGCCAGTGGTGATATGGCTGATTACTTCTTTGTCGAAAAAACATTGCAAGATGCTTTAGGGTCAATTCCTGATGAAAAAATCATTCCTTTAAATGCGATTATTGATTACGATGAAACGAAGGAGAAAGTCTTGAAAGTTTTAGATGACAATGGCATTGCACATCAATAAGAAGGAGGAAAAACATGGAAACTTTATTGAATTTATTTGTTTCAATTGTTAGTCAGCCAGCGATTCTGGTTTCATTAATTGCTTTGTTGGGATTAGTTTTACAGAAAAAGAAATTTTCTGATGTTGTTCAAGGAACGTTGAAAACATTCGTCGGCTTCTTAGTTTTAATTGGTGGCGCAGGGCTATTGGCGAACTCATTAACGCCCTTTGCGGAGATGTTCCAAACCGCATTAAATACACAAGGCGTGGTGCCTAGTAATGAAGCAGTTGTAGCGATTGCCTTGCAACAATATGGGACACCAACTGCTCTGATTATGTTGGTGGGCATGGTTGTTAATATTCTGTTGGCGCGTTTTACACGTTTTAAATATATCTTTTTGACAGGTCAAGCGATGATGTACGTTTCGTGTTTGACAGCCGTTATTTTAGTTGGGGCCGGTTTTAGCGTTAGTTTGCCAATGATTCTTTTAGGTGGTTTATTTGAAGGAACTTTATTAACAGTGACACCTGCTCTTTGTCAGCCCTTTATGAAACAAATTACTGGAAATGATAAAGTAGCAATGGGGCATACAGGGAATATTGGTTATGCGGCAAGTGGCTTTATTGGAAAAGTCTTTGGGAATAAAGAAAAGTCAACGGAAGATATTAAAATTCCTAAAAGTTTTGGTTTTTTAAGAGACTCAACCATCTCAATTATGATTTTGATGTCGATTGTCTATGTGATTTTGGCTTTGCTGGCTGGGACAGGCTATGTCGAGCATGAGTTAAGCAATGGCGAAAATGCGATTATCTTTTCATTAATTCAAGTAGGAACCTTTACGGCTGGTTTCGTAGTGGTTTTACAAGGTGTGCGGATGGTTTTAGGAGAAATTGTACCAGCTTTCCAAGGAATTGCTAAAAAATTAGTGCCTAATTCTAAACCAGCACTTGATGTTCCAATTATCTTTCCTTATGCGCCAAATGCTGTCTTGATTGGGTTCTTTGTGAGCTTTATTGTGGGAACTATTTCAATGTTAGCGATGGTTGGTCTGAATACCACTGTGATTATACCAGGCGTTGTTGGGCACTTTTTCTGTGGTGCCGCGGCAGGCGTTTTTGGAAATTCCACAGGGGGACGTCGAGGAGCGATTTTAGGGGCTGCGTTTAATGGCTTATTAATTAGTTGGTTACCGTTATTTATTTTACCAGTCTTGGGTGATCTACAGTTAGCATCCTCAACGTTTGCGGATACAGATTATTTAATCCCAGGCCTATTTTTAGGCAAATTAGGTGAGGCAGGTCCGAGTCTTTTAGTAGGAGGAATCATTGCTTTTGTAGTGGTTGTTCTTTTGGCTAGCGCTGTTTTGACTATGCGGGAGAAAAAAGTCGCCGAAGAAAACTAAGTGTTTTGTTCTAAAAAAAGGCAAGTGGGACAGAAGTCGTTTTGACTTCTGTCCCATTTGCCTTTTACCATTGTTCTTGGATAAACTGTGCAATTTGTTTCCGCGCTTGTCGTCCTTCTGGCAAGTATTGTTTCATTGCGAAAACGTGTTGCATGCCAGGCACCAATCGGCAAGTATCTTGTGGTCGTGGCCCTAATTGTTTTAAAAATTGGTGATAGGAAGGGCAAAAAACTTCATGTGTGCCGCCCACGAAAAAAAGTGGCGGAAATTTTTGATAATCAAAGGACAAGCAATTTAAAGAAAGCGTGGAGTGATTGGCCGTGTCGTCAATCTCTTGGGCAATTAATTGTAAATAGTTCATGCCAATCATTTTGTCCTTTTTTTGATAACTTTTGGCAACAGGAATGTCTAAATGTCCATCTAACCAAGGAGAAATTAAAACAGCAGCTTTTGGTAAGCGTTCAGGGAAATCGATGGCTAAATTCTGCAATACGTTTAAAACCAATGTGCCACCAGCAGAATCACCTAATAAAATAACATCTTCGGGATCATAATGCTGTAAAATTTCTTGATAAGCAGCATAGCAATGATTATAAATATCAGCAAAAGACTTATTTGGTGCTAATGGATATACAGGGATAAAATAATCTGTTGCAAAAGAGAGATCTTCAATTAGTTTATAACTAAAGTCTAATTGGCTATAGGCGAGATTCAATGTAAAGCCCCCACCATGCAGGTACAGTACAGCTTTCTTGGTAGGTGCAATAACGGAGTTTGACATGCGATACATCGTAGGAATTTGAGTCATTTCTTGAAGAGGAAAAAGATGACGTAAATGTTTTGGCAAAGTTACTTGTTCATTTAATGATCGTTGCCAATAATAAAAAGCCTTGGTGACTTTCGGATTTCGTTCAAGTCGAGCAATTTGGGAAAGACGTAAAGAATCTTCAAAAAGGCAGGCTTTTAAGGATTTTTGACGAGAACGTGCGTGAAACAAATATGCGCTAGCTAACAACAAACCAATCGATTTCTTTTTCAATTAAGGCCCTCCATTCAGCAAAAAGTAAATCATTTTTTCTACAGTATAACATTTTAAAAGTAGAACAACGAAATTTGTTGAAGGGATGAAAGGACGGTTTAAACGAATGTACGTATTTATTTGTGGTTGCGTAAAGTAAATGATTGTAGTAAATTAAATGAGATTAAGAGGTCCGGTGAATGGGCGCGTTCACGGCAAGGAGAGAAGTAGGATGACAAATAAAAAGGTTACAATTAAAGATGTTGCCAATGACTCAGGTGTCTCCATTACTACCGTTTCACAAATTTTAAACGGGAATGGGGCACGGTTTAGTGGGAAAACGGTCGAAAAAGTATTGGCTGCAAAAGAGCGATTAAACTATCAGCCCGACTATTTTGCGCAACGTATGGTGATGAAAAAAAGTAAGACGATTGGCGTAATCGTACCTGATATTACCAACCCATTTTTCGCGCAATTGATTCGAGGAATTGAAAGTGTTTTATACAAAGAAAATTTTATACTGATGTTATGCAATGCGGACCAAGATGTTACAAGAGAACATGAATATTTAACAGAGTTGATTCGTCGTAGTGTCGATGGCTTTGTGATTGCAAGTTCTGAAATTTCCAATCAAACGATTAATGAAACGCTACGTGCGAAAAAGATTCCGTTTATTGTACTTGACCAAAAAAAAGCAGAAGGCTTTAGCGATGCTGTTTTGACAGACGATTATAGAGGTGGGCAACTAGCAGCAAAGCATTTACAAGAGCAACGACATGAACAGGTCGTCGTGGTAATGCCACCACATGCGCCAGTCAATATTCAGCAACGGTTAAAAGGTTTTTGTTCTGTTTATACGGAAAAGGTCCAGTTGATCGAAACAGAATTATCAAAAACCGGCGGCTACCAAGCTGTCCCCGAAATTTTAAAAACAGAGAGCACCGGAATTTTTGCTATCAATGATGAAATTGCATTTGGTTTATATCGAGGATTAGCAGAAGCGGGCAAAAAAATTCCTGAGGATTATAGCATTATTGGTTATGACAATGTTGATATGTGCGAGTATGTTTCGCCGCCGCTAACAACAATTGCTCAACCTGTTTTTCAATTGGGGCAAACTACGGCGACTTTATTATTGGAAAGAATCCATCAGCCTGCAAAAGATTGGGAGGAGCAAACCTTACCGGTCCAACTGATTGAACGATTTTCGACAGCACCCTTGAAATAGCTTTCAAGGTGTGCTATATTTTTGTTGTGGAATTAAAACGTTTTACTAAAACGTTTTAATTAGAATGAAAAAATAAATTTTATTGAGGTGGATGAAAATGAACGCGGTTACAATTATCGGAAGTATCAATTTAGACACAACATTAAGAGTCAAAGAAATGCCAAAACCAGGCGAAACAATTCACGCCATTGAACATTTTACAGCAGGTGGTGGTAAAGGAGCAAACCAAGCAGTCGCAGCGAAACGTTCAGGCGCAGAAACATATTTTATTGGTGCTGTGGGAAATGATGGCGCTGGAGCTATGATGACTGATTTAATGAGTCAAGATGAAATTAATTTAACTGGGGTCACCACTTTAGAGAAAACAGCTACTGGCCAAGCCTTTATTATGGTAGATAACGCTGGTGAAAATAGCATTATGATTTACGCAGGAGCCAATAACGCCTTTACGCCAAAACAAGTACAGGAACATCAAGAAATTATTGAAAAAAGTGATTTTGTGATTGCCCAATTTGAAAGTGCGATTGATAGTACGATTGCAGCGTTTAAAATTGCTAAAAAAGCAGGCGTCAAAACGATTTTAAATCCCGCACCTGCGTTAGAACAAGTTCCTGAAGAATTACTAAACGTGACAGATATAATTGTACCAAATGAAACAGAAACCGAAATTTTAACAGGCATTAAAATCACAGATGAAGCGAGTATGCGTAAAGCCGCAGAAGCACTTCATCAATTAGGGATTGAAGCAGTAATTATTACAGTAGGTAGTAAAGGCGCCTTTTATGACGTCAATGGACGAAGTGGTATTGTGCCTGCTTTTACAGTGAAAGCGGTTGATACAACGGCTGCTGGCGATACTTTTATTGGCGCATTAAGTAGTATATTAGAGAAAGACTTTAGCAATTTGGAAGAAGCTATTCGTTATGGAAACAAGGCGTCCTCGTTGACTGTTCAACGTTTTGGAGCCCAACCTTCGATTCCTTATCAACACGAATTGGCAGACAAATAAAAAGGAGCGAGCGACATGAAAAAAACAAAAGTTATTAATTCAGATATTTCCCGCGTCATCGCACAAATGGGTCATTTTGATAAATTAAGTATTGGTGATGCAGGCATGCCAGTGCCTCGGACTACAGAAAAAATTGATTTAGCAGTTACCAATGGCGTCCCTAGTTTTATGGAAGTTTTAAACAATGTCCTTGAGGAATTGGCAGTTCAACGAATTTATTTAGCAGAAGAAATTAAAACAGAAAATCCTGACATGTTGGCAGCAATTGAAACTCGTTTACCAGAAACTCCCATCAGTTTTATTCCTCATACAGAAATGAAACAAGAATTAAACAACTGCCATGCATTTATTCGGACAGGGGAAATGACTCCTTACGCAAATATTTTATTAGAAAGTAACGTTGTCTTTTAAACGAGAGAGGGGAAATAGAGATGAATGCGACTGCATTATTAATCGGTTTAGGACCGCTTCTAGGTTGGGGGCTTTTCCCAACAATCGCTTCCAAAATTGGTGGTCGTCCAGTGAATCAAATTCTCGGTACCAGTTTAGGAACATTGATTTTTGCCGCTATTTTTTCAATGATTAATGGTTTAGCTTTTCCAGCGGGCATGGATTTATTCTTTTCAATTTTATCTGGTGTCGGTTGGGCCTGTGCGCAAATCATTACGTTTAAATGCTTCACGATGATTGGTTCATCACGTGCCATGCCAGTAACGACCGCGTTCCAACTTTTAGGTGCTTCTCTCTGGGGTGTCTTTTTCTTAGGAAACTGGCCAGGTGCGACAGCCAAATTGTTAGGCGCATTTGCCTTAGTGTTAATCATGATTGGTGCCAAAATGACGGTCTGGTCGGAAACGGAGTCCGCTGAGAGTGCTGGGATTATGAAAAAAGCAGTTCTTCTATTAGCCGTTGGTGAAATCGGCTATTGGGCGTACTCTGCAGCACCTCAAGCAACGGCAATTGATGGCATGCATGCCTTTTTACCACAAGCAATAGGCATGGTAATTGTCGCAGTTATTTACTCAGCGGTTGTCACTATTAAGGGTGGGGAAATATCCCCATTTATAGAAGCCGTTTCTTACAAACAAATTTTTTCAGGCTTTTTCTTCGCCTTTGCAGCGTTAACTTATTTAATTTCAGCGCAGCCAGATATGAACGGCTTGGCAACTGGCTTTATTCTATCCCAAACATCAGTTGTGCTTGCAACGTTGACAGGTATTTGGTTCTTAGGTCAAAAGAAAACAGCCAAGGAAATGACCGTAACGATTATCGGCTTAGTTTTGATTTTGGCAGCAGCTACGATCACAGTGATGATTTAAAAAAGTATTCAACGACCTATTATTCAGGGCGTTGAATACTTTTTTTATTTGTTCTAAAAATAATGCAGCAGCTGTGGAAAGAACCGTATTTTTGCGCCAAATTAAACTAATTTTGGCTGTTAAAGCAGGATATAGCGGGATAAAACGTAAATTTGTTTGCTTTGTTTCTAGAATACCATCAATGCTTAGGGCGCTACCTAGCCCAGCTTCTACCATCAGTGAAGCGTTGTAAAGTAAGTTGTAGGTCCCAACGATTCGGAACTGATCTAGACTTGCTTCGAGCCAATCAGAGAGTTGGCTCGGAACTTGTGCTTGTCGAGAAATAAATAAAGGTTCTTCTTTTAAATCGGCTGCAGTAATAACATTTTTAGTGGCTAAGGGATGGTCCTTTACAGTGATTAAGCCCCATGTATCTACAACTGGTAATGTTAAATAGCTATATTTTTGTTTAGGTGCAGGCTCAATAATTAAACCAAAATCTAATAATCCTTTGTCTAGCCGTTCTATTACATCATCTGCATTCCCACTGTATAAATGAAGGTGAATATCAGCTGAGTGCTGGCTTGTTATTTGTTGTAGTGCATTCGCTAAAAAAGACATAGCTTTTGTTTCGCCACCACCAATCGTGATTTCGCCATTAATGAATTCATTTTGCGACAAGTTGGTGACTGTTTTATTCGCTAAGCTTAAAATATCTTGCCCTTGTTTAGCTAAATATTCTCCTTCAGGTGTTAGTTGTATTTGTCGATTTCCTCGTATAAATAATGTCACGCCTAATTCTTCCTCTAATTCTTTTAATTGCTTAGATAACGTTGGTTGTGATACATGCAATTGTTTGGCTGCGCCACTAATCGTTTTTTCTTGGACCACTGCTAAGAAATAGTGAATCACTCGTAATTCCATTACTTTCCCTCCTATAACTAAAACGCATACTTATCTATTTATTATAAGTATTAGACAGAGGAGTTGTCACGTATTACGATAAATTTAGCAAAAGGAGGCGATTAGGAATGCTTACAAAAAATCTCCAAGAACTAATTGCAACAGGTAGCATTGATAAAGATGAACCACTATTTCAACTTACTCATCAGATTCAAGAGGAAAATAGTCGCTATTTAATAGAATTAAATCAACAAGCCTATACACATAATGAAGTAAGGAATCTTCTTGCCACGATTATCCAAGACAAAATTGACGAAACCGTTACGATTTTATTGCCTTTTTATACAGATTTTGGACGCAATATACATTTTGGTAAAAATATTTTTATTAATCGGGCAGCTATGTTTGTTGATTTAGGGGGCATTATAATTGAAGACAATGTTTTAATTGGTCCGCGCGTTAATCTCTTAAGTGTCAATCATCCGGAACTGCCAATGAAACGGCGAGGTGTATTGCTAGCACCGATTACCATTAAAAAATTTGCGTGGTTAGGCGCGGGTGTCACTGTTTTACCAGGTATTACGATTGGTGAAAATGCTATCGTAGCAGCTAATGCGACTGTAACTAAAGATGTGCCAGCTAACGCTATTGTTGCAGGAACACCAGCTAAAATTATTCGTTGGATTCAGGAAGATAAGGAGGAAATATAATGAAATCATTATCAGAAAAAGTTATTGTTATCATGGGCGCTTCCAGTGGCATCGGTGAGGCAACAGCCCGTTTACTTGCCAGAAAAGGAGCGAAGTTAGTCATTGCAGCACGTCGACAAGAACGTTTAATTGCTATAAAAAAAGAACTTCCTGAAGCAACGATTCTCGTGCAACAAGCAGATGTAACGAAAGAAGAGGAAGTTCAGCGTGTAATCAAGCTTACAATGGAAAAATATGGACGAATTGATGTTCTTTTTAACAATGCAGGAGTTATGCCAACGGCGCCTCTTATTGAAGCACCAAAAGGAGAATGGCGTCAAATGCTAGATATTAATATTATGGGTGTTTTAAATGGCATTGCGGCAGTTCTTCCAATTATGGTTGAACAAAAATCAGGGCAGATTATTGCTACTGATTCTGTGGCAGGACATGTCGTTTATCCAGATTCGGCTGTCTACTGTGGAACAAAGTTTGCTGTTCGAGCAATTATGGAAGGATTGCGACAAGAACAAAGAGAGAATAACATTAAATCAACGATTATTTCACCAGGTGCTGTACAAACAGAACTTTATCAAACAATTTCTAATCGAGTAGTAGCTGAAACGTTACATCTAGAACAGTTAAGTTGGGGCTTAAAGGCGGAAGACATTGCGCAAGCAGTGGTCTTTGCCATAGACACGCCAGATCGTATGTCAATCAGTGAAATGGTTGTTCGCCCGACCACACAAACGATTTAATTTAAAAAGTATTCCTAGAAAGGAATACTTTTTTTAATCGTGATTGTTCGTTTTTTACAGAATTTAGAATTTGATATTTACTTATTTGTTGGTTTATTATATGATTAAACACGTTGTTTCATTAATAAATTGAATATTTTACGAACATTGTAAAATGTTTAGATTTTAGGAGGACGGAACATGAAAGAAAAAATAAGTTCATATTTTGAACTTGAACAATTGAATACGAATATGAAACGAGAAATGTTAGCTGGTTTCACCACATTTATCTCAATGGCATATATTTTGTTCGTTAATCCAACCGTACTTGGTGCTTCTGGCATGGACGAAGGCGCTGTTTTTACTGCCACCGCTTTAGCGAGTGCCTTAGGTTGTATTTTAATGGGTGTGTTGGCGAAATATCCGATTGCGACAGCACCAGCTTTAGGAATTAATGCATTCTTTGCTTATTCAGTCTCTGTTGGTATGGGGATTCCTTGGCAAACGACATTAGCAGGCGTTTTTGTGGCTTCATTGATATTTATTTTAATTACAATTTTTAAATTACGCGAGCTAATTATTGATGCAATTCCGGCAGACTTGAAATTTGCCATTTCAGGTGGGATCGGGTTGTTTATTGCTTTTCTTGGTTTAAGCCAAGGTGGCTTAATTGTGGCTAATGATGCGACACTCGTTGGCTTAGGACCTTTGAACGTTGGCTCAACGTGGGTCACCATTGTCGGTTTGGTCGTAACTGCAATTCTGTTAGTTCGTCGAGTGCCTGGTGGTATTTTTATTGGGATGGCGATTTCAACGATTGTTGGTTTAGCGACAGGCGTTATTCCAATGCCTGATAAGATTATTTCAAGCGCGCCAAGTTTAGAACCAACATTTTTAGTGGCGTTAGGACATGTGAAAGATATCAATACGATTCAAATGTGGGTCGTGGTTTTAACGTTCCTATTAGTAACATTCTTTGATACGGCTGGTACGTTGGTGGGCTTAGCCAATCAAGCAGGTTTTATGAAGGACAATAAAATGCCGCGTGTGGGGAAAGCTTTAGCCGCTGATTCAACAGCGATGTTAGCTGGTTCTCTACTAGGGACATCGCCAGTTGGTGCATATGTTGAATCATCTGCGGGGATTGCTGTGGGTGGTCGTTCAGGAATCACAGCTATTACAACCGGGATTTTATTTATTTTCAGTTTGCTATTTTCTCCTTTGTTAGCAGTTGTCACTTCGCAAGTTACAGCACCAGCGTTGATTATTGTTGGTGTTTTGATGGCACAATCCTTAAGCAAAATTAAATGGAACGAGATGGAAATTGCGATTCCTTCCTTCTTAATCTTGTTAGGAATGCCATTGACATACAGCATTTCAGATGGGATTGCCTTAGGCTTTATCTTCTATCCAATTACAATGATTGCGGCAAAACGTGGGAAAGAAGTTTCGCCAATTATGTATGGCTTGTTCTTTGTTTTTGTCGGATTCATGTGGATCCTGAATGCGCAATAAGCAAGAGAGAAAGTTATCAAATAGTTGATTCATAAGACAATGAACTTATGAATCAACTATTTTTTTTCGACTAAGCACTAGAAAAACGCCCCTTATTTGATGTATAATTTGCAAAGACATTGACCTGTGAAGATACAGGAACAGAGAGGAATTAATTGAGTGAAGTATACAGAAATTATGGTTCGCTATGGCGAATTATCAACTAAAGGAAAAAATCGTAAAACGTTTATCATGCAGTTAGCACAAAATGTGAAACGTGCGTTAGCTGATTTTCCAGCATTGAAAATCCATGCAGATCGAGACAGAATGCATATTTTATTAAATGGGGAAGATAGTGAAGAAGTGATTCCGAAACTAAGTAAAGTGTTTGGAATTCAAAATTTTTCGCCAAGTATTCGTATTGAAAAAGAAATGCCAGCGATTCGTGCAATGGTTCAAGAGGTTGTTCGGGAAGTTTATACGCCAGGTAAGACGTTTAAAATTACTGCTAAACGCTCGGACCATTCATTTGAACTTGATTCAAATGGCTTGAATCAAGAATTAGGTGGGGCTGTTATTGAAGCCATTCCGGAAATTCAAGTACAAATGAAAAAGCCTGATATCAACTTAAGAATTGAAATTCGTAAAGATGCGGCGTATTTATCTTATGAAACGATTCGCGGTGCGGGTGGATTTCCAGTGGGCACCAGTGGTCGTGGTATGTTGATGTTGTCAGGAGGCATTGATTCACCAGTTGCTGGTTATTTAGCTATGAAACGTGGCGTGGAAGTGGAAGCTGTCCATTTTGCTAGTCCACCTTATACAAGTGAACAAGCGTTACAAAAGGCTAAAGATTTAGCTGAAAAATTAGTCCCTTATGTAGGAACTATTCAATTTATTGAAGTGCCCTTTACAGAAATTCAAGAAGAAATAAAACGAGTTGTTCCCCAAGGCTACTTAATGACCATTACACGACGTTTAATGTTACGCTTAACAGATGCAATTCGTGAAATGCGGAAAGGTTTAGTCATTATTAATGGTGAATCGTTAGGACAAGTGGCTTCGCAAACACTTCAAAGTATGGTAGCAATTAATGAGGTTACTTCAACACCGATAATTCGACCCGTTGTTTCAATGGATAAGACAGAAATTATCGAAATTGCCGAAAAAATTGACACGTTTGAATTAGCCATCCAACCCTTCGAAGATTGTTGTACAATTTTTGCGCCACCGCAACCGAAAACACGACCTCGCTTGGATAAAGCGCAAGATTATGAAGCGCGCTTAGACTTGGAAGGTTTAATGGCTCGGGCCTTAGAAGGACTCAAAATTACAGAGATTTCAGCAGAAACAGCGAAAGATAAACAAGAAGACGAATTTGCAGATTTCCTATAAGAAATAAATACAGTGACGGTCGCTTAGACGTCACTGTATTTATTTTGTACTTATTTCACAAACAAGTTGCTCGGAGAGGGGAACCGTGATAAACTGAATATGTGAAGTAGGTAACAAGGAGGACAGAGGATGGAGAAAAAAATGCCTAAAGCAACGGCAAAACGTTTGCCGGTTTATTTACGTTATTTAAAAATGTTAGGGGATTCTGGTGTTAAACGCATTAAATCACGAGAGTTTAGTGAAATGATCCAGATTCCTTCTGCAACGATTCGGCGTGATTTTTCCCACGTTGGTGAACTGGGCCGAAGCGGTTATGGTTACGATGTGCCGTATTTAATTGAGGTATTTAGTAATATTTTAAATACGCAAGAAGAAAAAAGAATTGCTCTGATTGGTTGTGGCAATTTAGGCAAGGCATTATTAAAAAATAATTTTAGACGCAACGAGAATTTGAATATTGTCTGTGCTTTTGATAATGATTTGGCTTTAGTTGGCACCACGATTAATGGATTATTAGTTCATGATATGTCTGAGTTAGAAGCATTCGTTCGACAAGAAGGGGTCACGGTAGCCATTTCTACAGTACCAAGTCACCATGCCCAAAAAGCTATCGACAAAATTGTACAAGCGGGTGTGACTGCGATTTTAAATTTTGCGCCAGACCGTGTCAGTGTGCCAGCCAACGTTAGTGTGCAGTATATTGATTTAACAACGGAACTGCAAACACTGATTTATTTTAATGAAACTTTTTCACTAGCAAATAGCCCAAAGCAATAAAATTGTCTTCATAAAAATCCTCTACTATACTTATTATTGAAAGTGGAAAAGGAGGATTTCAGAATGAATGTTACAAGAAAAGGGCACGTATTAGAATTGACAGGTGAGCAGCCTAAAGTTGGCACAAAAGCCCCCGTCTTTTCTTTGAAAAATTTAAACAACCAAGAAATCAACTTGGCAGATTATAAAGGTAAAACGGTTTTAATTAGTGTGGTTCCTGATATCGACACACGTGTTTGTTCACTGCAAACGAAACGTTTCAATCAAGAAGCGGCGAAATTAGACGGTGTTCAGATTATCACGATTTCCAATAACACAGTTGAAGAACAAGCAAATTGGTGTGCCGCTGAGGGTGTCGAAATGGAAATGCTTCATGATACTGAAGACTCATTTGGTGCAGCTTATGGTTTGTATATTCCAGAAATGGGCCGTTTAGCACGTGCTATTTTTGTGATTGACCCAGAAGGAACGTTAGTTTATGAAGAAATCGTCTCAGAAGTTTCGTCGGAACCCGATTATCAACAAGCGTTAGAAGCTGCAAAAAAAGTGTAATCCCTCTAGATTACAAATTGACTTTGCTTGCGCTTCATTGTAGAATGAAGCAAAGACAGCGAACAAGAGGAGTATCATTGGCGTCGTTTTAGAGAAAAAGTCGTTCAGGTGCAAGACTTTTACACAACCAGTGAGAAGGTAGCTTGTGAGTCAATGGTTTGAACACAGTACGTTAGTAGAACGATTCGTTTCGTGAACGTTATCTCACGAATGAGTGGCATTTGAATGAATTCAATTCAAATGCAATTTAGGTGGTACCGCGTAAATAAGATGAATCTACGCCCTAAAATACGAAAGTATTTTAGGGCGTATTTTAGTGTTTAGCCAAAAAAAACTCATTTGTAAAATAATTACCGCTCCAAATCGCGTATTTTAAGAAAGAAGGGGAAAAAATGTCAGAAGAAAAAAACTTACCAACGAAATATCAACCGACAGAAATCGAAGCTGGCCGTTATCAAAAATGGCTAGATCAAGATTTATTTAAACCAAGTGGCGACAAAAAAGCGAAGCCCTATTCAATTGTTATTCCACCACCCAATGTAACAGGGAAGCTACACTTAGGGCATGCTTGGGATACAACATTACAAGATATGATTATCCGCCAAAAAAGAATGCAAGGCTTTGATACGTTATGGCTGCCAGGAATGGACCATGCTGGAATTGCTACGCAAGCAAAAGTAGAAGAGAAACTAGCACAACAAGGAATTTCACGTTACGACTTAGGTCGTGAAAAATTTGTTGATCAAGTGTGGGAATGGAAAGAAGAATATGCTTCTCACATTCGTGAACAGTGGGCAAAAATGGGCCTTTCTTTAGATTACAGCCGTGAACGTTTTACTTTAGATGAAGGGCTATCTGAGGCCGTTCGTAAAGTGTTTGTCTCTCTTTACGAGAAAGATTTGATTTACCGTGGTGAATATATCATTAACTGGGATCCAAAAGCGAAAACAGCATTGTCTGATATTGAAGTAATCCATAAAGATATTGAAGGAGCTTTTTACCACATGAGCTACCCATTATCAGATGGTTCTGGCGTTGTTGAAATTGCGACAACGCGTCCTGAAACAATGTTGGGAGATACGGCGATTGCGGTCCATCCAGAAGATGAACGGTATCAAGAACTTATTGGTAAGACAGTTGTCTTGCCATTAGTAGATAAAGAAATTCCAATTATTGCAGATGACTATGTAGATATGGAATTTGGAACAGGGGTTGTAAAAATCACACCTGCCCATGATCCAAATGACTTTGAAGTCGGTAATCGTCATGACTTACCTCGAGTAAATGTTATGAACGAAGACGGCACGATGAATGAACTGGCTGGAAAATACGAAGGAATGGATCGTTTTGCTGCACGTAAAGCGATTGTCTCTGACTTGAAAGAATTAGGTCGCTTAATTAAGATCGAAACAATGAATCACAGCGTGGGCCATTCAGAACGAACAGGCGTTGTCGTGGAACCTCGTTTATCGACCCAATGGTTTGTAAAAATGGGACCATTAGCTGAAAAAGCAATAGAAAATCAAGAAACAGAAGACGCTGTTGAATTTTATCCACCACGCTTCAATCAAACATTTTTACGTTGGATGGAAAATGTACATGACTGGGTTATTTCGCGACAATTATGGTGGGGCCATCAAATTCCTGCTTGGTATCACAAAGAAACGGGCGAGATGTATGTTGGGATGGAAGCGCCAGCCGACAGTGAAAACTGGGTTCAAGATAGTGACGTCTTAGATACATGGTTTAGTTCTGCTTTATGGCCATTTTCAACGATGGGTTGGCCAGATGAAGCAAGCGAAGATTATCAACGTTACTTCCCCACAAGCACATTAGTTACTGGCTATGACATCATCTTCTTCTGGGTAAGTCGTATGATTTTCCAAAGCTTAGAGTTTACAGGTGAACGTCCCTTCCAAAATGTCTTAATTCACGGCTTAATTCGTGATGAGCAAGGACGCAAAATGAGTAAATCATTGGGGAATGGGATTGATCCAATGGATGTCATCGAAAAATATGGCGCAGATGCATTGCGTTGGTTCTTATCAAATGGTTCAGCTCCAGGTCAAGATGTTCGTTTTAGTTATGAAAAAATGGATGCTTCTTGGAACTTTATCAATAAGATCTGGAATGCAAGTCGCTTCGTTATCATGAATGTAGAAGGTATGACTGCTGCAGATATTGACTTTAGTGGTGAAAAGACTGTCGCTGATCGTTGGATTTTAACGCGCTTAAACGAAACAGTCGCCCGTGTGACAGAATTATTTGATCGTTTTGAATTTGGTGAAGCAGGTCGCCAATTATACAACTTCATCTGGGATGATTTCTGTGATTGGTATATTGAAATGAGTAAAGAAATTCTTTACGGAGACAATGAAGCAGCTAAACAAACAACACGGAGCATCTTGGTGTACACATTGGATCAAATCTTACGCTTATTGCATCCAATTATGCCGTTTGTAACAGAAGAAATTTGGGAAAAAATTCCGCATCAAGGTGAGTCATTGGTTGTGGCAGAGTACCCAGTTGTTCATGAAGAATTTAACGATGAAGCAGCAGCTCGAGGAATGGAAGTTCTGAAAGAAGTTATTCGTTCGGTTCGGAATATTCGAGCAGAAGTGAATACACCACTTTCTAAACCAATTACCTTGTTAATTAAAACAAACGATACAGAAGTAGAAGAATTTTTAACAGCTAATACTAGCTACTTGGAACGCTTCTGTAACCCAGAGGAATTAGTCATCAGTCGTGAAATAGAAGCGCCAGAATTAGCCATGTCCGCTGTTTTAACAGGCGCAGAACTATTCCTACCATTAGCTGGGTTGATTAATATCGAGGAAGAAATTGCTCGCTTAGAAAAAGAATTAGACAAATGGACAAAAGAAGTCAAACGTGTGCAAGGCAAACTTTCAAATGAACGTTTTGTGTCAAATGCACCAGATGAGGTCGTGGAAGCAGAACGTGCAAAAGAAAAGGACTACCTTGAAAAACAAGAGGCTGTCAAAGAACGGATTGCCCAATTACGTTCAATCTAAAAAAGAAAAGACAACAAAACCAACGTTGGTTTTGTTGTCTTTTTGTTATAATTTGCCAAATAATTGAAACAAATACAACATTAAATAGCTGTAAGTAGCCACAGACCAGAATTTCAATAAAAGAACAATTTTCATGAATTCTTTTAAAGAAATATCTGTAATTCCCGCCACTAAACAAACAATATCATCTGGAGCGAAGGGGACTAACATAGTAAAGATTAAGAGCTTTTTGACATTGTGTTCATTTTTGTCCAAAATCTCTTCAAATTTTTTGTATTTATTGGGTGAAAGGATTATTTTTACAAAGCTACGTCCATAGTAACGAACCAGTAAAAAGCCAATAAACTCACCAATAATCAATCCAAGATAGCTATACAAAAGTCCTTGCAAATTGCCAAACATCAACATTCCTGCAACAGAAGAGATTCCTCCAGGTAGAATAGGGATAATCACTTGGACGATTTGTAAAAGAATGAAACACAGAACCGCATAGTTACCAAACTGTTTAATAAAAGCTTGCAAGGAAGCAACAGAATGAAAAATTCCTCTGGAATATCCCCATAAAATTAAGCCGAAGAAAAGCACCAGTCCAACTAGGGGTAACCACCGAATGAGTCCATTTAAAAATTTTTTCTGATTAGTCATGAGTGGCCTCCTGACGTTTTCGACGGTATTTTTTAAAGCCAAGATAACCAGCCGTTCCCAGTAAAATCGTTCCGCTGACGGCAGTGCCGAGATAAATCATTCTTGGATGATAGGCAAAGGTTAACTGCTGTTTGCCAGCTGGGACTTCAACAGCTAAAAAGCCACCTAGAATGCGTTGTGTTTTTAAGGGTTCTTTTTGTAGCGTCGATTTGACTTGCCAATCTTGGTCATAAGGAATGGACGTATACAGTAACTGAGTGTCATTTCCAGGTACATTCAGTGCGCCATTTAAATGGCCTTTTTTAGTTGCATTCACGTGAAGAGCTTGTTGGCGTAATTTGTCAACCGCACGATTAAAGGCTGTTTGGTCTAAAGTTTGAAGTTGCCAATTAGTTAAATCAACCACTTGTTCAGCAGTTAGTGACAGGGTCACGGTAGTTCCTTTTTCAAAATGCCCTAAATTGAACAGTTGATTGGTTGCAATATAAATCGGCGTCGAGATAACTTGTTGGTTTACCTTCAATTTTGTAACTTTTTTCCATTTTAAATTCGGAATATAAAGATGCAAGTCGCCAGTGCTATTCACTTTAAAGGTTGCTTCAATTGTTTCGTTGGTATGATGAGGTTCATTTATCAACGAAGCTGTTTTAAAGTAAGGTTTATCCGTCGGCACGAGCGTTTGCAGGAGTTCTTCTTGGGCATCTAAAGGATTATTTTTTGCTAATTTTAACTTGGTTAATGCGGTTGGCGCCAAAAAGCCCATACCGATCGCTTCATCATTTTCCATGATTTTCGTGGAACCAACTGTTTTTAGCAATTTTTCACTCGTAGGTTTTTCAATTGGTAAAAAGTCATATTTCACATTTAAAAGTAAATTAGTTAGTTGTGAATTATCCACATAAGCAATCCGGCGATCATTTTTTCGATATAAACCTAGCGCACTTAATGTGTCTTGGGTAGTGGCAGTTAAAGTCGAAGTATAGCTAGAAACGCCAGCATAGCCATAAAGTAAAGGATTATTGTAGCCGTTATTGATTTCACGGAACCCTGTTTCTTTGGAAGGAATGACTTGTTTCATGCGATAAAGTTCTGGTGCTGAGGCCATTTTTTCATCGATTAATTGGCTGTGTTTTCGGTAATCTTGGGCAAATGTTGCTTGGCTACCAAAGGGCATGTGTTTAAAAGAAATCCAGAAATTCGTTGTTAATTCTGTGCTGACCAGTAAGAATAAAGCCACGACTACATAGTTTCTTAAGGCCTTTTTGTGCGCTAAACGCAAGCAAAAGAAAATCAACCAGATAAAAAGTAAACTTAGCCATAAATAATTGATTGAAATTAAGAGATTCTTTTGTGGACCATAATACAAAGATCCGTAGCCAATGACTAACAGCAGACTAAAAATAATAGGTGCGGACCAAGGAATGGTCACTTTTTTTAGCCAAACTTCATAGGCAAAGACAATCAATAAAAAGCTAAAGATAAAGACATTTCGGTAAGGGAACCCAGCTGGGCTTTGAAACATGTGCCAGACAGTATTAAAGGCTTCTAACCAAAAGCTTAAAAAGAGAATGAATAAAAGAATTGCTGAAGCTATTCTTTCTTTTAACGCAATTTGTTTCGTTTGAAAATAGGCAACACAGAGGAGTGTCACAAATAATCCAGCAAAAACGGTTGGTAAATGGTCTAAACGCAACTCATAATTAATAGAACCTAAGCCTAATTGCGAGAAAAACGAAGTGTTGAACTTAGGCGTTAAAAAGAACGTCGAGACATCAAAATCTGCTTTTTTTGTATAGAGCATCCCTTCTGCTGCAGGTAATAATAAAAAGCTAGTTGCAGTTCCTGTTAAAAAAGAAACGAGGATGAATAACGGACTTTGTTTAAAAAATTGCCGAATAGCATGGGCTTGGGTATTCTTTTTAAAGAACCAATAGATACTGTACAAAACAGCAAAGAGACAAATCATATAACCCATGTAGTAATTCGTCACAATCGCTAAAAACAGGGTTATACTGTATAAGCCCCATTTACGTTGATCCCATAAACGTTGGAGTCCCAATAAGATAAGCGGGAATAGAATTAGTGCATCCAACCACATAAAGTTTTGGCTATAGACGGTGACAAAGCCACAGAAACTATAGGACGTTGAAAAAAGTAACGTGGTGCCATCAACTTTTTGATAGGTGTATTTTAAATAGCTAAACATCGTCGTGCCCATCAAGGCAAGTTTTAAGGTAATAATCCATAAAATTGCTATAGGTAATTGTTCATAAGGAAAAAAGAAAGCCAACACATTAAAAGGGCTCAGTAAGTAATAGGCTGCCAAAGGAACAATCGACTCACCAATCTCATTGGAAAAAGAGTAGAATGTAGTTATTCCCTCGTGAAAAGAGCGTTTTAAAAAACTCAAGAAAGGCATGTATTGTGTGCCTAAATCACTAACTAATAAGTTGTTGTCACCAAAAGGCGCAAGTTGTAATGTCATCCATACAAGCAATAGAAGTAAAAACGGCAAGAAAAAACTTCCTAACCATAAAAGCTTCGATTTGTTTTTCATCAAAATAAGTCCACCTTTATAAAAAAATCATGAATAAGCGTGTTGAACGCTCTAAAAATAGTTTTTAATTGGCTGGCTGGAATGAACCATCCAGAATGTTAGTTTACCATAAGTTCATTAATGTATCCGCTAATAACGCAAAATTATGAAAAATGCAAAAAATTTTCAAGAAAAAGTTTCAATTGGTTATTAGTGAAAAAGTCACCTAACTTAGTTATAATGTAGAAGAAGACAAGGAGTTGGACAAGATGCAATTAACAATAGAAGAAGCCATTGAATGGATTCATAGCCGGTTACCCTTTGGTTCAAGACCTGGTTTGGATCGGATTAATGCGTTATTAGAAAAAATTGATCATCCAGAAAACAAAGTGCCAACGATTCATATCGCAGGAACCAATGGTAAAGGCTCAACCGTGACATATTTACGCTGTCTATTAGAAGAAATGGGCTTGAAAGTCGGAACCTTTACCTCTCCTTATATTGAATCATTTAATGAAAGAATTGCGATAAATGGTCAACCAATTTCAGACGAACAATTGATTACCTATGTGGAAAAGTATCAACCAATCATTAAAGAATTAGACCAGATCACTGAAGTGGCTGGAATTACAGAATTCGAAACATTGACAGGAATGGCCTTGGACTATTTCGTGAATGAACAAGTGGATATCGCCGTTGTTGAAGTTGGCTTAGGTGGATTACTTGATAGCACCAATGTCGTGAAGCCATTATTGACGGGAATTACGACAATTGGGAAGGATCACACAGAAATTTTAGGTGAAACAATTGCTGAAATTGCCTATCAAAAAGCGGGTATTATTAAAGAAAAAGTCCCAGTAGTAACAGGCAATATTTGTGCTGATGCGCTAGCAGTCATTGAAAAAGTCGCACAAGAAAAACAGAGTCCAATTTTTCGTTTTGGCAAAGAGTATCAAGTGGAATATCTACATCCTGATACACAATGGGGGGAAGTATTTAATTTCTATGGAGAAATGGGCAAACTGACAAAAATTAAAGTTCCCTTGTTGGGGCGTCACCAAGTAGAAAACGCGGCGGTAGCTATTCAATTATTTGACAAGTATTGCCAACTACAACATTTGCCGTTTAAAGAACGAGACATTACTCAAGGGTTAGCTAAAGCGCAATGGCCAGCTCGAATGGAACGTCTTAGTGATGAACCGTTGATTGTTTTAGATGGTGCCCACAATGATCATGCAGTAAAACGCTTAGTTGAAAACTTGCGCAAAGAGTTTCCACAACACACGATTCATATTTTATTTTCAGCTTTAGCAACTAAAGACGTGGATGAGATGATTCAGGACTTAAAGCAAGTACCGAATGCGCATCTTTACTTAACTAGCTTTGATTACCCTAAAGCTATTGCACTTACAGAAATGGAAAAATATGAAGACGATTTAACAGAAATTGTGTCTTTATGGCAATTTGGTTTAGGCGAAATTTTAGAAAAAATGTCGACAGATGATTTATTATTAGTAACAGGTTCATTATATTTTGTTTCTCAAGTAAGAGAATTACTTTTAACTATAGGAGGAAATGATGAAGAAATTTGATGGCGTAATTTTTGATATGGATGGGTTGCTTTTTGATACGGAGTTGATTTACTATACATCTACTCAAAAAGTAGCAGATGCAATGGGGTTACCATATAGTAAAGAAGTCTATTTAGACTATGTTGGGATTTCCGATGAAGAAGTACAAGAGAATTACCGACGTATTTATGCATCCTATGGTCACGACACAGTGGAAGAATTTATCCGCCGTTCTTATGATGATACCCTGCAAGAGTTTCGATCTGGTAACGTACCTTTAAAACCAGGGGTGGTGGAATTTCTCGACTTTTTAGATGATCAAAAAATTCCTCGATTAGTTGCTTCAAGTAACGTCCGTCCAGCAATTGAAATGTTATTAAGCCATGCTGGGATTCAGGATCGTTTTGTAGGGATTGTTTCAGCAGAGGATGTTAAACGAGCAAAACCGGACCCAGAAATTTTTCAAAAAGCTCGTCAACTTTTAGGAACAGAAGCCCCGAAAACCTTGATTTTCGAAGACTCATTTCATGGGGTAAGTGCGGCTCATAGTGCGGGCATTCCAGTGATCATGGTACCTGATTTATTGCAACCAACTGAAGTTATCCAAGAGAAAACATTACATGTCTTGGAGAGTTTACATCAAGCGCCACATTATTTAAAATAATAAAAACAACACTCCTTTGCGTAGTTTATTAATGACTAGCAAAGGAGGTTTTTTTATGCAAGTATCGGATCTGTTTATTCGCGAGATGCCGAGTGATTGTTTACCACGAGAACGGCTCTTAGCGATAGGAGAAAAAGCATTATCGAATCAAGAGTTGTTGGCGATTCTGTTACGCACTGGCTCAAAAGAAGCAGACGTGATGACTGTTGCCGCAACGCTGTTAAAACAGTTTAAGCAACTTTCTTATTTGCAGCAAGCCACGTTGAACGAGTTAATGGCTATTAAAGGCATTGGCCAAGTGAAAGCCATTGAATTACGTGCGGCCATTGAATTAGGGTGTCGAATTTATCAAAGTAGTCAAATCAAATTTGGCAAAGTTACGTCCAGTCAACAAGTCGCTCAACGATTACTCCAAGAGATGAAGGGGCTGCAACAAGAACATTTAATTTGTATTTACTTGAATACCAAGAATGACATTATCCAACAGAAAACGATTTTCAAAGGTTCACTGAATCAAAGTATTGCTCATCCACGCGAAATTTTTCGGGAAGCGGTTAAATATTCTTCTGCTCGCATACTATTAGCTCATAATCATCCATCTGGTTAGTATTTATTAGTGCAAATAAAATCAATATCCTAAAAAATTTATTTTCAAATTTCCATCTGGATAAACCACAATATTTTTAATCACTTGCCGCCATAAAGAACTTTTTTCCGAAATAGTTAGCTGTTTATATCCATCTCTAAATTCAGCAGTAGAGTAGTTATGCAGTGAGTTCAAATCAATTTTAGCAATTTTATTATCTCTTTCAGGTATTAAAAGTGCTTCTAATTCTTCTCTGTCTTTTTTATATTCCTCTAATGTTATAACCTCATTTAGATAAGCTTTTTTTAGTCTATCTATTTTCTTTTTTATTTTATCGTTAGTATTCTTAGTTTTTTTTACTTCGGGTTCTTGTTGCATTTTTACAGACAGCTCTTCTGCTTGTTTTTCAATATTTTCCAGAAGGAAATTTTCTAGTGTGGTTTCATATATGCCTTTTTTATTACTGCATTTTTTTGCGTTATTACGGTTTTTGGTGCATCTATATAAATGTCTTTCATTAGGGTTTGTCGTACCATCTTTGCGTACATATCGGCTAATAACCGCCGTGGCGGAATAATTACAACCACATTCACTACAAACTAACAATCCAGTAAACATATAGTCGCGTTTTTTATTCATACGAATATTTTTTGAAAGTTGTAATTGTACTCTTTCGAATACGTCACGATCAATAATAGGCTTACAAAAATTTTTATTATCTCGTAATTCACCAATGTATTTTCTATTAGTAAGCATTTGCCGAACGCTTTGATAATCTCTTGTCATGCTGAAATGATTTTCTAAATGTCTAACGGTGGCACGCATGCTGCCAGTTTCTAAATAGTATTGGAAAATTTCTTTTACTATTTCAGCTTTTTCATTTGGAACAAGATGTTTGTCTTTGATTTCGTAGCCAAGGGGAACTTTTCCACTAACAACTTCACCTTTTCGTATTTTATTATCGAAAACGGCACGAATTCTTTCAGAAGTCATCTGTGCTTCAAGCTCAGCAAAACCCATTGATTGATTTACAAATGAACGACCCATTGCCGTTTCTGTGTTAAAGAAAGGTTGTGTAACGGCTAACCAAGTAACATTGTTTTTGTCTAGTATTTCTTGAATATTTAAATAATGACGTAAATTTCTAAACCATCTATCTAATTTTGTAAATAAGATCGTATCGATTCTTCCTTTTTTAACATCATCTAATAATTTTTGGAATTCATCACGATATAGTTTCTGACCTGAAATGCCATCATCTATATAAGTTTTGAATACTCTCATATTTCCTTGTTGTCTTACGTATTCATTTAAAGTGTGTTGTTGTTCATCCAAACTATCACCATGTTTAGCTTGTTGATCTGTAGACACACGTATGTATAACGCTACTTGTTTTATTTCATTTGCCATTGTTTCACCTCATTATTTTTGGTAAAATAGGCGTAACAAAATAAGCCTATTTTGGTTCTATTTTTAACGCACAACTTCTTGGTCGGAGGGTGCGTTATTTTTTTATTTCCTCTTTTAGTTGTTCAATCGTACTTTCTAATTGATCAATTTTATTAATAAGTAATTCAATTTTATCATTTGATTCATCTTCTTCATTCTTACTTTTATTAAAATATTCTGTAATAGTCGAAGTAAGCATACCAATAAATCCAATTCCTAAAATCATTAAAATGATTGCTGCAACTCTACCTAATGGCGTAGTTGGTGAAATATCGCCATAACCAACAGTTGTTGTGGTGACTAAAGCCCACCAAAATGCATCAATGTACGGGACGTTTTCTGCATATGAGTAAATCATTGCTGAAATAACAATAAGAACTGAACTTAAATAAATTACGTTTAAAAATCCATTAGTATTTAAAAATGATTTAGTGTTTCTTGTTAATTTCCCAACCACACCTATCGCTCTTGTTAGCTTTGCAAGTCTAGCTATTTTAGCTATACGAAACAACCTAGCGACTCTAAAGAAAGAAAAAATAGCATCAAAAGGAATTATCGCAATCAGATCAAAAATATTTTCTTTAAAAAATTTGATTTTATTTTTTGAAATAATGAATCTAACAATGTAGTCAATTGTAAATGTGATTAAGATAAAATTATCAATAATGTTAAACGGTGGATTACTAATATTAATGACATTTGAAAAATCAAAAATAACTAAAGCGATTGAAATTAATGCTAAAACAACAATAGAGTAATTATAGATTTTTTGATTTATCTTCAATGAAATTCTCTCACTCTCTAAATAGCAAGCTTTTTTATTTTAAATAATTTTCCTGTCCCATCTTTAAATTGTAATGAGTAATCACGTTAGAATAATTAAATTGCCCGTCATGTTTTTCAATAAGGCATTTAAACATATGATGATCTGCCTCAGCTTCCATTTTATTTCTAAAAGAAGGGATTTTATATAACTCCATGTAATCCGAATGGGAAACCACATGTTTAAACTCATGGAATATAGCTTCTTCTTGTTCTTCGATAGATAAATTTTGATTTACGAAAATTATCCTTTTGACCGACTCATAACACGCGCGCTTATTTATTGGAGCAAAAACTAACTCTACTTCATATTCTTCCACCAACTCTTTGATACTTTTCATATAGCACAACCTTTAAATTATTTTCCGAATCTTCCTTTTAAGTAAGCACGAATAACTTCCCGATCATGATCATCCAAAGGCTCACCATCAAAACTCATCACATTGTCTAAAATTTCATCCAAGTCATCAGATTGCTTTGGTTTATTAGAGATTTCACGACCCAATAAATAATCCGTTGAAACTCCAAAATAATTTGCGACAGCTTCTAATTTATCGATAGAAGGCTTGCTTTTTTTCCAAGCATACAATGAATTTCGACTAAAATTTAACTTTTCTTCAAGTTCCACAATAGATATTTTTTGACTATCTGCTAATTTTTTAACTCTATCAAATACAGTCATATCAAGCTTTCCTCCATAAGCTTCGGATATTTCTATAAAAAAACGTAGAAAATCAGTTGACATCTACAAAACTTTTTAATATACTATGTCCGTAAGCTAAAATATTAGCTAATAAGTTCGCAAATAAAACCGAGAAACAAACTAAAAAATCGTTGGGGAACGGTAAAAAGTGTTGTTTTACTAGGCTTAAAAAAGTCTTATTTAGCTATGCACTTATTCTACAAAATATTGTAGAGTAAGTCAATAAAATTTATTAAATTAGCTAATTTTTTAGCTTACAAATTAAAAAGAAAGGAATGAAGGAAATGGATGAAGTCAAAAACGAGCCCCAAGTTACTGTGAATAACAAGGGGCAATCGCAAGTTCAAAAAATAGATGAATTAATTGACCAGCAACTATCTCATTTCAGTAAGAGAGTACCTGCTGATTTAGAAGAGACTCAAGCATTGGTTCAATTATTACTAGCACGAATGCTTGCTAAATTTTAATCAGCTAAAAATTGGAAGGACAAAATATCTTCTGTTTGAATTGCAACATTTTGGCCATCACCTTTTAGGTTTAATGATTTTGCATTTTTTATATCAGAAGCATTAACAGTAGAAGGATCAAATGTATTGCCGTCTAAAATAACTTGATCAATACCAAAAAATATTTGTTCTTTCTTTACCTTGAAGTTAATTATAACTCTATTCATATCATTCACCACCTCGTAATATATTTCAGCAGACCACTTGCTGATAAGAAAATTATACCAGAAAGGATGTGATTAAATGTCACAAGACTTAGCAATTGACGTAAGAGCAGCTCTAATTCGTGCAGGCAAAAACCAATCTTGGTTAGCAAAACAACTGGGGATTTCAAGCCCTTACTTGTCAGATATTCTTCATGGTCGTAGACGTTCAGAAGAGCAAGTTCAGAAAATCAAAAAAATCTTAAATATCAAGTGAGGTGAATAAAATGGCAGATCAAGTAAATATTGATTTATTAGGTCAAGCATATTGTAACGTTATGACACGTAAAACAGGCATAACGCATACGTACACTATTAAAGGAAAGGACGATAAAAAACAAAATGAAAAAAATGTACAGAAACCTAAATAGGATAACCTACGGATTATATATTTTTGGAGTGGGATTACTAATTGGCACAAAAGCAGATGGAAAGATTTTACTGATTTATGCATTGGTGTTGATGACTTATAACCTTGTCATTGAATTATGTTCATTTAATAGTTGGATAGCCGATAACGCTGGTGAACATTACAAGAGGAAACAGAATCGCGAGGTGAAGTAAATGGGTGTAATTTACGCGATCATTATTATCGTACCAAGCATTTTCTTTACTTGGTTGTTTATTTTACACAATCGATTGAATCATATTGAATGCAAAATGAGTAACTTAAGCGAAAGGCAGATACGTATCATGAGATGTATTCAGCCTACTCCTGATGGTTGGAAGGTAACTGGAAAAATGAAAGGAGAAAAATCAACATATCAAGATAGTAGGACAGGAGCTGTTTTACCAACTCGACAACAAGCTATACCACCACATATGAAAACTAAGACTAAATCGGTTTTGAATGAACATGAAACTGAAATGGTTAAAGAAGTAGTGCTAGAAAAAATCGATGTATTGAAGAATAATTTGCAATTTATGCAATCTAATCAACGTAAACACAATAGCGTTTATACATTAAATCAGCTTGAAAGACAATTGACTCTGTATGAAAGAATTTACAAAAAGATGTCTGATGATGAGGAATGAAAAGATGGAACAACAAATAAAGACCCACTTCGACGGCCATCAAAGTAGGTCAATTACAAATATCAAATTCAAGGAGAGTATATCAAAATGAACGGAAAAATTCAAAGTTTATTAATGGAATTAGCAAATGAATGTCAAAAAGAGAAGGTCAATCTTGCTTGCGTAGCTGTTGATTCAGAAGTTGAAGGGGCAGGAGTTATACTTGCGGGTTCCCTACCTGGACAAGCTATAGCAATTAATCAATTACTTGAAACTTTTAAAGAGACAGCCCTTTCCTATGATTGCGATTGTTCGAAATGTAAGGAAATTAAAGAAGCTTTTGCAGGTATAAAATCTTCTTCAACTAAACAAAATCACGAGACTGAACTCGATGTATTATTAAAAGCTTTCTTGCGAGGTGAGTTGTAATGATTGAAGTAAGAGGTTTGAGTGATGATGTTTACGAATTAATGTTAGCGAATGCTCAAAATAGGATTGTTCAATCAATTCGAACTGCAGCAGCAAATGGTAATACAAGTTGCGTAGTGAATAGTAAAGGTCTTACATCAACGTTTTTATCTCAATTAGAAACAGAAGGATTTGATCACGTTGAACTTGAAGAAAACAAAACCAAAATATTCTGGGAGTGGTGAAAATGCCTGAATTTGATTCATTAGGAGCTAGACAAGAGCCGGCAGAAGAAAAAGAAGCATTAGAGCCAACATGGGAATATGACGAAGAAGAGGAGAATGACAATGAATGAGCAGCAGAGTTTAACAAGAATAGACAAAGTTGTTGATAGTTTCGTAAGAAGGCTTGGAGCAGAGGGATATACTTTGCCGATTCCTTATACTACAGCTGATAAAGAAACAGTTAAATTAAGTAACGATTTACAAAATTTAATTAAACTCAGCGGTTTGAATTATGAACAAGCAAAAAAAGCCCTCATCATGGCCGATGAAGGACTTTACAGAGAAATTACTAGAAAGAAAAATGTTCTGTAGAATCAGATTCTTTCAATTCGTATTGTTCATAAATTTCTTTTGAACACCCAACCACAAATTGACCGTATTGAAGGGGATGTCCAGCGGAAAGATCTAACTCAGAGCGTTGAATGACATTTAATAATTTCCAACCGCTCTTAAGTAGCGCATTGACTTCTGATTCACTACCAATAGATAAGGTCACTACATGATAAATATTTTCAAAATCCATAATATCACCTCACTTAAAAATATTATACCAAGAAAGGAACATAAATATGAGTAACGATTTAACACAAATGACACAACGATCTTTAGATGAACAAGTCATCGGAAATTTAAATAGATTGCAAGAGCAAGGATTAGAAATGCCGCCAGGCTATAGCCCACAGAATGCTTTGAAAAGTGCTTTCTTTGAACTAACCAACAATTCAGGAGGTAACCTTCTTCAGTTGGCAGCTAACAACCCAGAAACTAAAACATCTATTTCTAACGCCTTGCTTGATATGGTCATCCAAGGATTATCACCTGCGAAGAAACAATGCTATTTCATTAAGTATGGAAATAAAGTCCAGCTTATGCGCTCCTATTTCGGAACCATGGCTGTATTAGATCGAGTAACAGGAGGAGCAGAAATCACCCCTGTTGTAGTAAGAGAAGGCGATGTATTTGAAATTGCTATGGACGGCCCCGACTTAGTTGTTGCAAAACATGAAACATCCTTCGAAAACCTAGACAACGACATTAAGGCTGCTTATGTGGTTATTAAGCTAGCAAATGGTAAAGAAGTAACAACCGTCATGACAAAGAAACAAATTGATAAGTCATGGAGCAAAGCAAAAACAAAAAATGTTCAGAATGATTTTCCAGAAGAAATGGCAAAAAGAACTGTCATCAATCGAGCTGCTAAATATTTAATCAATACTAGCAACGATAATGATTTATTTGTGCAAGCCGCTAAAGACACACTCGAAAATGAATTCGAACGAAAAGATGTGACACCAGAGCGAGAAGAACAAACAGCGGTACTCGAAGAAAAAATATTTACCAACAATAAAAAAGTTATTGAGCAAGAAAACGATATTGAACGAATTACACGTGTAGCTGACGTACCAGGGCAACCTGATATTGAACAAGCCAAACCAGTTGAAAAAGATGATTTAACGAAAGTGGCGGACCAAATTTTAGAAGAACCAGTTCAGGAAACTTTAGATGTGATGGCTGGTTATGAAACCAATCAGAAAGAGAGTGAAGCTGATGTCTCAACGATTGAAGAAGACGATTATCCTTTCTGATGAAAATTATTATTCACAAGAAGCGGACCTAGCTTATATGTCTGTCTCTCAATATAAAAAATTTCTTGAATGTGAAGTTGCAGCTCTTGCCAAGTTAAAAGGTGAATGGACACCAGAGAGTGATCCAAAAGCCTTGCTAGTTGGTAATTATGTTCATTCTTACTTTGAATCACCAGAAATTCATGAAGCATTTAAAGAAGAAAATAAAAGCAAGATGTTTTCTTCAAGAAAACCGTTTGGTCTACTGAAAGATTTCCAAATTGCGGAGCAGATGATTGAAAGATTAAAACAAGAAGAAGCCTTTTTAAATATTTATCAAGGCGAAAAAGAAGTGATCGTCACAGGTGAAATTGGCGGTGCAATGTGGAAAGGGAAAATTGATTGTTTGAATTTAGAAGAAAAGTATTTTGTAGACATCAAAACAACCAAAGATATGCATGAGAAGAAATGGGACGAACGTTTAAACAGAAAAGCAAACTTCATTGAACGCTTCGGTTACGTGTTGCAAATGGCTGTTTATTGCGAACTGCTTCGGCAACAATATGACAAAAATTTTCTTCCTCTCATCGCTGCTGTCTCTAAGCAAACACCTAGTGAAGCAAAACTAATCACTCTTAGCGAAGAAAAAATGATTTACGAATTAGAAGAATTAAAAGAAAACATCGAGCATGTTGTGCGAGTGAAAAAAGGCGAAGAAGAACCAATCAGTTGTGGAATTTGTGAATATTGTAGAGGACACAACAAAATTACAAATTTTACCAGTATGGACGATTTATAAAAGGAGGCGAGCAGGTTGGCCATTGGAGGTTGGATAAAACTTTATAGGACCATTCAAGATCACTGGATTTGGGAAAATCCTCAATACCTTAAATGGTGGCTTGATTTAATATTCATGGCCAATCACCAAGACAGAAAGATTCTTTTTGATGGAGAGTTAAAAACGGTGAAAGTCGGAGAAAGAATTACATCCGAAAAAAAACTTTCTGAAAGGTGGGAAGTAAGCCGAAACACCGTCAGAAAATTTTTAGATTTGCTTGTTAAAGATGACATGATTGAATTAAGCAGAAGTAGACAAAACGGGACATGGTACAAAGTCAGTAACTACGCAGAATATCAAAGCTTTTCTGAAATAAAAAAACAACGAACTGAACAACGAAGTGAACAACAAACTGCACATCAAACTGAACAACGAACTGAACATAAACAAGAACCTAAAGAACCTAAGAACCTAAGAAGTAATAATAATAACAATAAAGGGTCGTCCATTCGTTCAATTTGGGAAAATAACGGATTTGGATTGATGTCGTCTAAAACCATGACTGATTTTGACTATTGGATTTCTGATTTTGAAAAAATCGGAGCTAGTCAAAAAGATGCTGAACAATTAATTGTTAAAGCTATTGAAATTGCTATTGATGCAAACGCAAGAAACTATAACTATATCAATGCCATATTGAAAGATTGGGAACAAAGAGGGTTCAAATCTGTTGATGAACGAGAAGCGGCAAGGAAGCAAAAGAAAACAACCAAGCAACAGAAATCAAATACGGGTCATTCGGATTACGATGATCTTGGATTTTAGGAAGTGAAAGAATGCAGTCAGCATCAGATGGATTTTCAAAAATGATTAAAACGTTGCTTTATATCACACCTGATCCATGTCCAGAGTGCGGAGGAAATCTTTATGCTTGGCGTGCAAAAAACAAGGATGGGTCCGATAGATGTCCGCCAACTTGTATGGAATGCGGATATAAAGCACGTAAAAAAGCAGAAGACCTCGAAACAGAGAAAATGTTTAACGATAGTTTGAAAGCTAGAGCGATTAATTACCTGAAATATAGCTCGCTTTATACCGACAAAAATTTAATTAATTGTCGTTTTAAAACATACAAAACAGTAGACACAGAAACCAAGCTTGCTTTTGAAATTGCAAATCGAGCCACAACTGAAATTCTTTTGAATAAACCAATTCATATGATTCTTTCAGGCAAAAGTGGTGTTGGTAAAAGTCATTTAGCTATGTCAACGGCTTGGGAAGTGTTGGAGAAATCAAACTATGATAAACGCTGTCTGTTCATTAGCTAGATGAACTAAAGAAAGCGTACTTGCGTAAAGAAACATTCTGGTATTTTTCAAGTCCTGATAACAAAGGAGCATTAGCTAAAAAAGCCGTAGCCTTTACTGGTAAAGGTGACAATGATTATTTAAAAGTTGTTCAATTAAAAAATGCTTTACCGACTGCTATGCGTTCAGGCGCTCGCTTTATGATCAATCGTGCAGCACAAACATTGTTGGAATCCATGCTAGATAGCACTGGTAATCCAATTCTTAAAGATGCTGGGAATGATGATTTTGATTACAAGTTATTTACTTATCCAGTAGAAGTTACAGACTACGCAGATAAATACAATGAAACTACGAAGAAATTCGATCCAACAGTACCAGTGATCTATTTCGGTAATTTCTCTTATTTCCACATTCAAGATGTTATTGGCTCATTGGAAATTGAAAAATTAACTGAACTATTTGCGCGTGAAAATAAAGTCGGGTTTAAAATTTATCATTTAAACGATGGTCAATTAATTTATGGGCCGTTTGAAACACCTGTTTATAGCTTAGACTTAAGTACAACCCCAGCACCTAATCCAGGTGAATAATTATGGAAATTAATCTAGAAGATTTTAAATCTCATTTACAATTTGAGGAAGGCATGGATGATGCCATGCTTGAATTTTATTTGGATATGGGTAAGAAATATGCAAAAAGGGCAACTGATGATGAAAATTCGTCAGTTGCCTATTATATTGCATCCATTTTTTGGCTGTATAAAGTGCCAGAAGCTGAAATGGAGAATGCCTTTAATGCTTTAACGCCATTGATTTTAAGTGAAGGGCTGGTGGTAGATGATGCCAAAAGTAACGCTAAACAGAATGAAATGGAAAGCTGAACTTTGTAAACAAGTTCCTGGTTTAGATGACAATGACAGACCAGCGATTATACATGAGAAAATTCGAGATATTTTTTATGTTGAGTTAGGTATTACCTCACAAGAAAAATATTTATCAAAACAAGCCAAAATTGATGTTGTGAGAAGAATCAGAGTTCGTTTCGATAAATCTATCACAGAAACAAAAAACACGCTTAGAATCGATTCTGTGACCTATAAAATCACTCGTATTTATACAGATATGGATAAACGAGAAATGGAGTTGAGTTTGGCTTATGTCGATTAGTTTTGAGAAATTAAGGGCAACGCTAAAAACAGTAGGTGTACCTGTGACACGTGACAAAGCGGAAAAAGGAACGGACTATCCATATATCGTGTATTCCAATGTTAGCAAAGGTAAAAAGATGGCTTCCTCTAAAGTTCATAGGCGATTGCCATATTATCAAATTTCTTTCTTTACAACAGGTACAGAAAAAGATTTGACTGATTTAGAAAATGCGTTGGAAAACGCTGGTATTTCTTATGCTGATTTTGTAGGTATTCAGGGTGATGAAAACGATGATACAGTGACAAATTTTTATACGTATGTGAGGTGTATAGAAAATGGCCAATAATAATGGATTTGCGGATATGGGAGACTATTTGGGTACTCTTGCACAAGTAGACCCAACAAAATTGTCGTTGGAATCATTAACGAGTGCTGCCAATTTTTATAGAGAGCAGTTGCTGCCCAAAATACCTAAATCACTATTAAAGAAAAAACATATGGCTGATCAGGTAAAAGTCATTATTGAAGATGACCAAGTACAAGTTGCGTTTGAAGGAACTGCCTTTTACTGGCGATTTGCTGAAAATGGAACAAAGAATCAAAAAGCCCAGCATTTTGCTAGTGGTACGTTTGAACAAAATAAAGATCAGATTGAAAAAATCATGACACAACAAATATTAGATTTATGGGAAGGATGAGTAATTTGGGAAAACAAGATGTGTATTATTTTGAAGGATTAGATGACATCTTAATTGCCATGATGGCAACGCCTGATGAAGTTGGGGTGGCACCAACTTATAGTGAAGTAATTAGATTACCAATCGCTACAAAGTTAGGTATTAAGGGAAATGGAACAGCTTTAGAAAAATGGGCTTCAAGTAAAATGTTTCGTCGTGTGAGCCGTGAAACAAAACATGAAATTGGATTGGATCACGTGGGAATTCCTATCGAAGTGATGGATGAGCTAAAAGGCTTAATTGCCCAGGCTGGTGTTACTTTTGGAAAAAATACGGCGCGTGAATTTCCTTATTTCGCCTTTGGATTTATTGGAAACATTGAAGATGGGGGGAAGAAAGTAGTTTGGTACCCTAAAACACAATTATCAAATGTCATTGATGAAGAATATACTACTGCAGAAGACGAAACAAAAATTGATGATGTAACTGCTAATTTTGTTTCAGTCGGTTTGAAGCATAACAATGTTATGTATTCAAGCTTTGATTCTAACCGATCAAGTGCAAAATCAGGGGACTTTGAAAAATTCATTGCACAACCTATTTACGATGAAGAACAATGGAAAAAATTAGTAACTCCATCAACACCTGGGGGTGGAGGTGAATAATGGCAAAGTTAGCTGATTATGGGATTGTCGTTTCAGATACACCAACTGTCACAATTAAAGGTCATCAGTTCCCAATCTTGTTAACCATGGAAACCATGGAGCATATTGCGGATATTTATGATGACGACTATTCAAAATTTGAAGAAGATATGAACGCAATGCTAAATAAGAGTGGTGGACGTATCTCTTCAAAAGAATTATCTGCTTCGGATTTAAAGATCATGCGTGCTTTAATTTATGGCATGTTAAAAACTGGCGGATTAGACGAAACACCAGAAACAATTTTTAAATTCTTAGGAATGAATTCTACGGTTGTTGAAGTTTATGGGGCCTGCATGGAGGTATTCGCAGCACAGAATTTTCAAGATGTTGATGTAAAAAAATCCAAGAAGCCACAAGATTATCAAACTCCGCAACAAAAGAAAAACAAAAAGAAAAAACACAAACGGAAGTAGGAACGCCATGGGCGTTTTATCTGTATGTAGCCCTTACTCTTTTAGGATGGAGTGAGGGTTTCTTTTTGAAATCAACACCGAACTTGTGGCTTAAGTCATACATACAGTGGTTAACGAGTAATACGGAGTTTGAACCACCTGCAAGTGTGACTATGGATAAAAGTCCTTGGTGGTAGGAAAGGAGCGCTAACGTGTCAAAGAAAGAATCTGATGTTGTCTTAAATTTTAAGACAAACGGAGAAGTCAATTATTCTCGAACAATCAAAGATATCAACAAAGAAATGAACTTAGCGGCTACCGAGTACAAAAACCAGGTATCCGCTATGGATAAAGATGCAACACAAACAGAAAAATTAACGGCAACTAAGAAAAAGCTTGAAAAGCAATTATCTTTAGCTGAACAAAGAACCAAATTATTACGTGAGGAATACGAAAAATCAGTTAAAGAAACTGGGGAGTATTCAGAGCAATCACAAAAGCTTTACAAACGCTTGTTGGAATCAGAAACAGGTGAAAATAAATTACGATCTGCATTAGAAAGTACCAACGAAGCCTTGAAAGAACAAGGTGACTTGTCTGTTAAGACTGCCGAGAAGTTAGCTAAAATTGAAAAAGCTGGGGACAAAATGAAATCTGTCGGTAAGAAGATGACTGTTGGTTTAACAGCACCGATCATGGGAATTGGCGCCGCTTCTATTGCTGCGTTTAAAGAATTAGATGAAAATTTAGACAGTATTGCTACAGCAACAGGAGCAACTGGTGATCAATTGGAATCATTGCAAGGTAGTTTTAAAACAGTTACTGGTCAGATACCAGCAGATATGCAAGACATATCAACAGGTATTGGAGAGGTAAACACTCAATTTGGATTTATGGATAAGCAATTAGAAGATACTACTGAACGAATGCTTAAATTTGCTGAAATTAATGGTGCAGATGTATCTCAATCAACAATAAATGCCAAAAAGTCAATAGACTTGTTTAGATTATCTGCAGAGGATATACCTATGGTTCTTGATAGCATTACAAAAACTAGTCAAGATACTGGGGTTGGCGTTGATCAATTATTTGATGCAGTAAATAGAGGAGCGCCCCAACTAAAAGCGATGGGCTTTGAGTTCTCGGAAGCAACGACATTAATTGGCCAAATGGAAAAATCTGGTATAGATTCAGCAAGCACACTTAGCTATCTAGGGAAAGCTAGTGTAGCTTATGCAAAAGACAATAAAACTATGCAAGATGGCTTGAGCGGAACAATAGCAGCCATTCAAAGTGCCACAACGGAACAAGAAAAAATAAACATTGCTAGCGAAGTTTTTGGTACTAAAGCCGCGCCTAAAATGGTTGAAGCTATTGACAGTGGTGCGTTGTCAATGGACGGTTTTGCCGATTCAGCTAAAAATGCTAAAGGAGCAGTAGATGAGACATTCAATACTATACAAGACCCAATAAACCAAGCGAAAATTGCACAAAATCAATTTAAGGTTGCAATGGGAGAACTCGGAGAACAAGTACAAATTGCACTTCTTCCTGCTTTTGAAGCGGCAACGAATGCCATTAAGAAAGTTTCTGAATGGTTTAACGGACTGACCGACAATCAAAAGCAAACAATCATTACCATTGCAGGTGTAGTCGCGGCTATTGGACCAGTCTTGGTGGTTTTAGGAACACTTGCTAGTTCCATTAGTAGTCTGATTCCAGTAATTGCCTTTATTGCTTCACCTATTGGAATTGTAATTGCTGCACTAGCAGCTTTTGTTGCTGGAATTGTGATTGCTTACAACAAAGTAGGCTGGTTTAGAGATTTTATCAATACATCCTTTAATGTGATCAAAGATATAGTGGTTGGTGTATTCAAAGTTTTAGCAGATACGACAAAATCTACTTTTGATTTCATCACAGGCTTTATTGGCGGCGCTATGGATGGTGCTGTAAAAATCATTAGTGATTACGGCAACGCGATTACAAGAATTTTTGGCGGCATCATAGATTTCGTTACAGGAGTGTTTACAGGTGATTGGTCAAGAGCGTGGCAAGGTATTGTTGATATTTTCGGCGGTATTTTTGAAGGAATTACTGCAGTAGCCAAAGCACCAATTAACGCTATGATTACTCTAATTAATGGTTTTTTAGGTGGTTTAAACAATATCAAAATACCAAAATGGGTACCTGGCGTTGGTGGCAAAGGATTTAGCATTGCGAAAATTCCATATCTTGCTGAAGGCGGTCATATGATCAATGGACAAGCAATCGTTGGTGAAGCTGGTCCTGAATTATTAACCGCCAAAAATGGCAAGACTACAGTCACACCACTTTCACAAGACGAAAAAGCGCGTGGAATTGGTGGTGCGTTAAAAGGCAATTCTACTGTTAATAACTATGTGACAATCGGTCAAGTAGATGCAAATAATCCGAGCGAAATCAACCGTTTGAACAGAAAAATGTTTCAAGCGAATGTCTGGAATAATTTAGCGACAGGAGATGTGTAAAAATGGATAGATATACGCCTAATTTTGTATGGAAAGGAGCAAATGCTCTTTTAGATTACGGCTTAACTATTGAGTCTGAATTACCTGAAATTGTCGCTAAACCAAGATATAACGAAATCACTGTTATTGGCAGTAACAGAGTGCTGAACGAATGGTTTGGTGATTATGAACCATTTGATTTAAAAATTAAAGATGTCAGCGTTAGTTATGAACGTTTGCCAGAAGTGAAACGATGGCTTAGTGGACAATCTGAATTAATCACTCATAACAATGTGAATGTGTATGTTAATGCAGTATGTAATATTAACAATGAAGTTGAATATGTCAACGAATGGGGAACTTTTTATTCATTTGAAATAACTTTTCGTTGCGAACCTCTAAAAAGAAAAGTAAACGAACCTTTCATAAATCTAAATAAGGGTGAAAATACTGTAATAAACCATGGCGATGAGGTTTCTCAACCGTTAATTGAAATCCATTCCAATGGTGGCGATATTGAAATTAATTGTGGTAAGAACACGTTAACCATATTAGATACAAATGCTGGTTTGCTGTCATTAGACAACGAAATGGCTGTTTGTACGCAAGATGGACGTATTCAGCGAACGAAAGGCAGTTGGATAAAAATGCTACCAGGTAAAAATAAAATAATGGTAACAGGAAATATCGCTAGTATAAGAATGAAGATAAGGAGTGTATTTTTTTGATCAATCCAATTTATATTTATGAAAAAGTGCCAATTGACTTATCCGAAAATGGGGTTTCTCTTTTAGATTGGGCAGATGCTCCAGAAATTACTCGTTCATTAAATAGCGAATATTCGTTTTACGGAAATTATTCGTTAGTAGGGAAAAATAATAACCAAATAAAAAAAGGATATTATTTGAAAGCGATGGTATCGGACGGATCATGGCAATATTTTAGAATCAAATCAGTTGATAAGAATCTACATTCTATTTCTATTAAGGCTCTACACATTGGTTATGAAGCCAACCGAAATTTTATCCAAATGGCATATACGGCAAACGGCACTGGTAAGCAGATTATGGAAAATCTAAAATCCAATTTAGCGTTTAAACAACCATTTATCTATGAAAGTAATATCAATACGCGGCATCAGTTTACTGCAAAAGAAGTAAATCCAATATCTGCAATTATTGGGCAAAATAACGGCAATGAGAATCTAACAGGAGTTACTTCTGGCGAGTTAGATATGGATAATTACAGACTAATGTTAAAAGATAGAATTGGTGAGGATAACGGTTTTAGGATAGACTTAGGTGTTAATTTAGAATCAATAAAAGAGACTGTTGATGACTTAAATGTTTTCAACAGTCTCTATTTAATTGGCGGGACACCTGATGATGTTAACTATAACGAAGATCAAGAGCCAGTAACATTTGCCTTTTTGGAAACAAAGGGAGTAAACGATGAAAATAGACGTATTACCAGTAGAACAAATAGTGAATGTAAAACTATAGAGGAATTGAAGAAGTGGGGTCAATCACTCTTTGATAAAGAGCGAATACATGAACCAAAAGTCACTCATGAAATTAATATGGTTACTTTGGAAAATACGATTGAGTACCAAAAACTTTACGGCAAGATGATGAAGTTGAATTTCGGAGATACTGTTTATTGTGATATTGAATATAACGGTATAACTGGGGTTAAAGAACGAGTAACAGAATGTACGTGGCTTCCTACTTTAGGTAAGTATAAAAATATCGTGTTAGGAAACGAAATAAAATCTTACACAGATTCAGTAAATACCGCAGTTAATCAAATAACTAAAAAACTGGAAGTTAAAAGCGAAGATTTGCAAAATGCAATAGTGAATGCTACCCAATGGATAACAGGAACAAAAGGTGGCTATGTTCGTTTTCGCCCTAAAGATGCTCCAGAAGAAATTTTAATTATGGATAGACCAAATGCAAATGATGCAAAAAAAGTATGGCGTTGGAATCTAGGAGGTCTCGGCTATTCGAACAATGGAGTAAATGGCCCGTTTGAAACAGCTATTACTCAAGATGGCTCAATTGTTGCGAATTTTATTACTGCAGGTATTCTAACAGGGATTTTAGTGCAGGGTGTGGCTTTAAAAACATTAGATGATAAAGATTTCCAAGTTGTTATGGAAGGTGGCAAGGTTTCTTTCGAGAGAAAGAGAGTAAGTACTGGACTAAATGATGTTCATGGCGAATTGTTTGGTGACATTAAGGCCACTTATGATGGAAGCGGAAAAAATGCAAATGGATTCGCTGTTAGACAAAAACCTGGTTACATTTTTTCAATCAATACGATTAGCAAAAATAATGATGTACAATCAGTTCCAATTATTCAAATACCGGCAGATGCTCATCCAGATAATAGGAAAGTAAACAGTTACGCATCCTGGACGCATGATGGTAAGTTCAGTGTTTCTGGAAAAACTACACTCAAAAGTGAAATGGATATTAGCGGTATTTTAACAGGAACTATCGCTAAATTTGATAAGGTCTACATCGGCGGTAAGGAAGTCATCCCTGGCCAAAATGGCGGTGGCGGTTCTGGAGCTGGTACAGGCGGTTATCCATCCGAAGTTACAAGTGATGCAGATAAATTTGCTTGGGACTTATGGAGTTACCTTTTAGCTAACGGATACA
>OKDX01000072.1_pt1 | contig 36126 bp, 25 predicted proteins | sample 1613231 | NCBI WGS metagenome assembly OKDX01 (sample SAMN04436847, study PRJEB24849) | human gut metagenome | biome: human gut; feature: NICU; material: stool | host: Homo sapiens | place: USA: Saint Louis, MO | collected 2011-09-05
TGGGAGGATGGGGCGGTGCTGCGCGACAGAGAGCGGAAGATCTTCAGCGATCCGCGGAAAATCCATCCCATTAACCATCAGGGACAGTTCTTTTCCGTGCCGGGGATCCACCTCTGCGAGCCATCCCCGCAGCGCACGCCGGTGCTGTATCAGGCGGGGGCGTCCAGCCGCGGCAAACAGTTCGCCGCCGGCCATGCCGAATGCGTCTTCGTCGCAGCGCCGTCGAAGGTGCTGCTGAAGAAGACGGTGGCGGATATTCGCCGCCGGGCAGCTGAGGCGGGGCGCGATCCGCACAGCATCCTGATCTTCAACCTGCAGACGGTGATTGTCGGCGACACCGACCGCGAGGCACAGGCGAAGTGGCAGGAATATAAGCAGTACGTCAGCTATGAAGGCGCGCTGGCGCTGCTCTCCGGCTGGACGGGGATCGATTTCGGCCAGTATCAGCCGGATCAGGTGCTGAAGTATCTGCACACCAACGCCATTCAGTCGGCGGTGGAGGCCTTTTCGACCGCTGATCCGAACCGCCAGTGGACGGTGCAGGCCCTGGCCGATTGGGCGGGGATCGGCGGCTTCGGTCCGCTGGTGGTTGGCAGCGCGCAAACCGTGGCGGACGAACTGCAGTCCTGGGTCGAAGAGACGGACGTCGATGGCTTTAACCTCGCCTATGCCGTCACTCACGAAACCTTCCGCGACGTCGTCGAGCTGCTGGTGCCTGAGCTGCAAAAGCGCGGCGTCTTTAAGCAGGAGTACCGCGAGGGGACCCTGCGCGAAAAACTGTTCGGCGGCGGCCCGCGTCTGGCCGCGCCTCACCCGGGCGCCAGCTACCGCCGCGATGCGCGCACGGCGGCATCGGTAGAGGAGAAGGTGACATGATCGCTATTGATGACTTGCATAAAAGTTACCGCACGGCGGATGGCCGGCTCAGCGCGGTGCTGAAAGGGCTGTCGCTGCAGGTGCCTGAGCGCTCCATCACCGCGGTGGTGGGGCCGAGCGCGGCGCCGGTAAATCAACCCTGGCGCGCTGCATCAGCCTGCTGGAGCAACCGGACAGCGGCAGCATTCGTATCAATGGCCAGGATCTGTCGGCGCTGTCCGGCGAGGCGCTGCGCCGGGAACGGCGGGCGATTGGCACCGTTTTCCAATCTTCGGCGCTGTTGAGCCGCAGGACCGCCTGGGAGAATGTCGCCCTGCCGCTGGCGTGGCTTGGTGTGGTGGAGCGCGATATCAAGGCGCGGGTTGGCGAGCTGCTGGAGAGCGTCGGCCTGAGCCACAAAGCGGATGCCTGGCCGGCCCAGCTCTCAGGCGGCCAGCGCCAGCGGATCGGCATTGCCCGCGCGCTGGCGCTGCGCCCGTCCGTTCTGCTGGCGGATGAAGCCACCTCCGGCCTCGATCCTCAGGCCACGGCCTCGGTGCTGGCTCTGCTCAAGCGGCTGCGTGATGAGTACCAGCTGGCGATCGTCCTGATTACCCATGAAATGGACGCGGTGCGCACGGCGGCGGATGCGGTGGCGGAGATCCGCGACGGGACGATCGTCCAGTACGGGCGGATCGAAGATCTGCTGGCGCGTCCCGATTCTCTGCTCGGCCAGCAGCTGTTGCCGCTGACGCCGGCGGCAGCTACCCACAGCGATCTGCTGCTGCGTCTGAGCTACCGCTGGGATGTGCCGGTGGCCACCGACTGGATCAGCCGCCTGAGCCAGCAGTGGGCGCTGCAGATCGATCTCCTTGGCGGTCACGTCGAGGTGATTAATGGTCGGCTGGCCGGTCGCCTGCAGGCCGGAGTGCGCTTTCAGGGCGAACGCCTGTCGCCCGCGCGACTGCAGGGCCTGCTGGCGCAGCTCGGCATAACGGCGGAGATCCTCGACAGTGCGCCGTTGCTCAGGGAGGCGGTATGAAACCGACAGTCATCAGTCAGGATACCCCCTGGGGCGAAATCCCTTCGCTGCTGCTCCCCGCCTATGGCGAAACCTGGCTGATGGTGGCCATTGTGATGCTGTTTGTCGTCACGCTGGGAGGACTGGTGGGGGTGGTGTTGTTTAACGCCTCGCCGCGGGGCTTATTTCCGCACGCACTGCTGTACCGGCTGCTGAACTGGGTGGTCAATATGGGACGTTCGCTGCCGTTTCTGGTGCTGATGGCCGCCATTATCCCGTTCACTTACTGGCTGACCGGCACCACGATTGGCATCCCCGCCGCGGTAGTGCCGATGATCGCCGCCGGCGTCCCGTTCTTTGGCCGTCTGGTGGAGAACGCGCTGCGCGAGTTGCCGGCGGAGGTCACCGCGGTGGGGGTCGTCTGCGGCGGGTCGCGCTGGCAAATCATTGCCAGCGCGCAGCTCAGTGAAGCCATGCCCGCGCTGGTGGCGGCGGTGACGCTAAACCTGGTCTCGATGATCGAGTATTCGGCTATCGCCGGGACCATCGGCGCCGGCGGCATCGGCTACCTGGCCGTGGTGTACGGCTATCAGCGCTTCGACAACCACATCATGATCGCGACGATCGTTGCCCTGATCGCCACGATCCAGTTGATTCAATTTTTGGGTGACCGTCTGGTCAACCGTTTACGCCACACGCAGGGGAACCTTGTATGACAACAGAGCAACTTGAGTTACGTAAAGCGCGGCGCTGGCCCTGGCTGGCGGCGCTGGCGGTGATTATCCTGCTCGCCATCGCCTTCTGGTGGTGGCGGGGACATACCCAAAGCCAGCAGGTGGTCTTCGGCAGCACGTTAAAAATTCACTACGAGCCGGCGATGGCCGGCGAGCAGCGGATCATTGAGTATATTAATCAGCATATTGCGCCCGATTACGGTCTGAAACTGGAGGCGGTGGGGGTGCAGGATCCGGTCCAGGCTGACCGCGCGGTAGCGGAAGGTCAGTATGCCGGGACGATCTATCAGCATCAGTGGTGGCTTAAACAGGTGGTGGACGCTAACGGCTTTGCGCTGTCGACCACGTTGCCGGTGTTCCAGTGGGCGTTTGGCATCTATTCCGACCGCTACTCGTCGGTACAGGCGTTGCCCAACGGCGCGACCATTGTCGTGCCTGACGATGGCGCCAATCAGGGGCAGGCCCTGTGGCTGCTCCAGCGCATTGGGTTGATCTCGCTCGACCCGGCAGTGGAGCCGCGCACGGCGAAGCTGAAAAATATTGTCGGTAACCCGCATCAGTTTGTCTTTAAAGAGCTGGATCTGCTGACCATGCCGCGGGCGTTAAATTCGGTGGATGCCGCCATCGGCTATGTCTCGCAATTTGACGCCGGGAAAGTGCCGCGTGAGAAAGGCATATTATTCCCGCCGGCGCCGCGCACCTTTGCTTCGCAATTAGTGATTGGTACACCGTATTTATCGCAGGAAAATATCGTCAAATTAAAACAGGCTTTTTCTGACCCGCGGATCCAGACGTGGTTAAAAACCACCGATGACCCGCTGGTAAAAGACGTATTAGTTCCAGTGTCCGCGGAATAAGCGTCCTGCACGACGTCTATTTTCGTTGTTATTTATTTCCCTTGAGGATGCGTGAAAGCGCGTCCTTTTTGTGTTGGTGATATTTATTAACTTATTGATTATATTGATTTTTATAGAATGATTTTTTGTTTTGATTCTCGTCGCGCGCGGTCTATAACCGCTGATGACCTGCACAAAATAATAAGGTGAAAAAATGAGTACATTACCAGTGGATAATCCCGGTATCGCTTCGGTACCGGTCAGTAGCGTCGGGGATGTGGCGCGGCTAATTAATTCCGGCAAGGAACAAGCGAAATATGCGCGGATGATTGTCTTCCTCGCGCTGGGGGGCGTTTTTCTCGACGCATATGACTTAACCACGCTCTCCTACGGTATTGATGACGTTGTACGTGAATTTCAGCTCTCACCGCTGCTGACCGGCCTGGTGACTTCGTCCATTATGGTCGGGACTATCGTCGGCAATATTATCGGCGGCTGGCTGACCGATAAATATGGTCGCTATTCGGTTTTTATGGCCGATATGTTCTTTTTCGTGATTTCGGCTATCGCCGCCGGGCTGGCGCCGAACGTCTGGGTGTTGATTGGCGCCCGCTTCCTGATGGGCATCGGCGTTGGCATCGACCTGCCGGTAGCGATGTCCTATCTGGCCGAGTTTTCCCGCTTTGCCGGCAAAGGCAACAAAGCGGCTCGCCTCGCGGCGTGGTGCCCGATGTGGTACGCCGCCTCAACCGTCTGCTTTCTCATTATCTTCGGCCTCTATTTCCTGCTGCCGCAGGAGCATCTTGACTGGCTGTGGCGCGCCTCCCTGCTGTTCGGCGCCGTGCCGGCACTGCTGATTATTGCCGTCCGCAGTCGATTTATGAATGAATCCCCGCTGTGGGCGGCGAACCAGGGCGATCTGACCTCTGCAGTGCGTATTTTACGCGACTCCTGGGGGATCCATGCCCATGAGGTCCCGGCGGCGAAGCCCGCGCCAGCGCCGAAAGTGAGCTTCCGTGTGCTGTTCGAAAAACCCTACCGCGAGCGGACTATCGTCGCCGGGGTGATGAATATCTGTATCTCCTTCGAGTACACGGCGATTGCCTTTTTCCTGCCGTCAATTCTTGCCCAGTTCCTCGGGGCTGGCGTCTTCGAAACTATTTCGGCATCGCTGGGGCTGAACGCCCTGTTTGCTTTTACCGGTGGGCTGCTCGGTATGCATCTGGCGTGGAAATATCCTTCGCGTCATGTGGCGATAGCCGGCTTCGCCCTGCAGTTTGTGGCGCTGATTGTGCTGGCGCTGGTGGGGCAACCGCACGCGACGGCAGGTATCGTGCTGGCTATCGCGATGCTGGGGCTGTGGCTGTTCGCCGAAGGGTTTGGCCCGGGGGCGCAGCTGATGATCTACCCGGCGCTCTCCTATCCTACTGCCATTCGCGCCACCGGGGTCGGTTTCAGCCGGGCACTCTCCGGGATCGGCAGCGCGCTGGCGTTGTTTATTCTGCCGCTGCTGCAGGCCTCCCTCGGCACGCAGATGTTCTGGGTGGTCTCGCTTGCCGCCATTATTCCCATTTTCTTCCTGCTGGCGGTCCGTCATGAACCGACGCGAGAAGATATCGACGCACTTCATGAATAAGGAGCTGACAATGACCCTGCTCTCTACTGGCACCGATTATGACGCGCTGGCGGCCGCCTTCCGCCCGATATTCACCCGTATCGCCCAGGGCGCTGCGGAGCGCGAACAGCAGCGCATTCTGCCCGATGAGCCGATCCGCTGGCTGAAAGAAGCGGGCTTCGGCACGCTGCGTATCCCGCGCGAGAAGGGCGGCTGGGGCGCTTCGCTGCCGCAGCTCAGCGCGCTGCTGATCGAGCTGGCGCAAGCGGACTCTAACCTGCCGCAGGCCCTGCGCGCGCACTTTGCCTTTGTGGAAGATCAGCTGAATCAGCCGGATTCCGCCGGGCGCGACCGCTGGTTTCGTCGCTTCCTCGACGGTGAGCTGGTGGGCAGCGGCTGGACGGAGATCGGCGCGGTTAAGCTGGGAGAGGTGAACACCAGAGTGACGCCGGCAGAGGGCGGCTGGCGACTCGACGGCGAGAAGTTTTACAGCACCGGCGCGCTGTACGCCGACTGGATCGATGTGTTTGCCCGGCGCAGTGATACCGCCAGCGATGTGATAGCCCTGGTCAGCACCCAGCAGACCGGCGTGGTGCGGGAAGATGACTGGGATGGCTTTGGCCAGCGGTTGACCGGCAGCGGGACCACCCGCTTTACCGGCGCTCGGGTGGAAACCGAACATGTCTATGATTTTGCCCAGCGCTTTCGCTATCAGACCGCCTTCTACCAGCATGTGCTGCTGGCGACCCTCGCGGGCATTGGCCTGGCGGTTGAGCGGGATGCCGCGCAGGGCGTCAAACATCGCTCCCGGATGTACAGCCACGGCAACGCCGCCGTGCCGCGCGATGACGCCCAGGTTCTGCAGGTCGTTGGGCAGATCAGCAGCTGGGCATGGGCGACCCGGGCCGCGGTCCTGCAGGCCGCGGAATCGCTGCAGCAGGCCTATGTGGCGCACGTCAGCGACGACGAAGCATTGATTGCCCGGCGTAACCAGCTGGCGGAAGTGGAAGCGGCGCAGGCGCAGGTGATCGCCAGCGACTGGATCCCGCGGGCGGCGACGGAGCTGTTTAATGCCCTCGGGGCGTCGGATACGCGAACTCGCCTTGCGCTGGATCGCCACTGGCGCAATGCGCGGACGGTTGCCTCGCATAATCCGGTGATTTATAAGGCACGTAATATCGGTAACTGGCTGGTGAACGGTGAAGCGCCCACCTTTATCTGGCAGATAGGCAATGGTGAGAAAACGGCGGGGTAAGCCTGTCGGCGACGGGAGGCGTAGTGCTTCCCGTCGTCAGGAAAATCAAGGTTTATCCAGCGACCAGGTGGCGCTGCGCACGTCGACTTTCACCGGCAGCAGGCCGATGCGCGTAAAGGTATCCGCCAGCGCCTGCTGTTCGTTATACACCGCCGGGGTCATGCGTTCGGCACCGTAGGGCAGGCGGGCCAGGGTCTTCAGCCAGATGGCTTTATCCAGTCCGGTTGAGGTCGACAGCAGCCCGGCGGCCTCGTCCTGATGGCTGTTCGCCCACGCGCTGAGTTTACCCAGCTCATCCACCACCTGCTTTGCTGTCTCCGGGTAGGTATCTGCAAACTTGCGGCTGGCGAGATAGAAGGTGTAGTGCGGCACCAGCCCCTCGGCATTGCGGATCTGTCGGGCTTTCGCGTTGGTTTCCACTTCTGCGAGGAACGGATCCCAGATCACCCACGCATCAATCGCCCCGCGCTGGAAAGCGGCGCGGGCGTCCGCCGGCGGCAGATAGACCGGGGTGATGTCTTTATAGCTGAGGCCCGCTTTTTCCAGTGCGGCAACCAGCAGGTAGTTGACGTCAGACCCCTTGTTCAACCCCACGCGCTTGCCCTTCAGGTCGGCCACGCTGTGGATTTCCGACTGTTCAGGCACCACAATCGCTTCCGTTTTCGGGTTAGCGGGGGAGTGGGCAAGGTAGACCAGATCGGCTTGCGCCGCCTGGGCAAAGGCCGGAGGTGCATCGCCGGTCGCGGCCAGATCGATACTACCGACGTTCAGCCCCTCCAGCATTTGCGGCCCGGCGGGGAATTCGACCCAGCGTACGGCAATGCCCTGTTTTTTCAGGCTCTCATCCAGTGTGCCGCGGTACTTCAGCAGCGCGAAGATATTCGCCTTTTGATAGCCGATGTTGACGGTTTCCGGCGCTTTGGCCAGCGCGGAGGTAGAGAGGGCGGCGAGGACCAGCAGCCAGGCGGGGCGGAATCGGTTGGACATTGTCTGTTCTCCTTAGCGGTTTTGCGTAAGGTAACAAACAGCGCTTATAACCATTAAATAACTAAAATTTTATTGATATAACAAAAAGAGTTATGCAGGACGATGGCCCGACACGCCGACGCGTGGCGGGCCAGCAGGTTAATCGCAGGCAACAATCTTCATCGCCAGACCACCGCGGGAGGTTTCCCGGTACTTGGCGTTCATGTCTTTGCCGGTTTCGTACATGGTCTCGATCACTTTATCGAGACACACGCGCGGCTCGCTGGTCCGGCGCAGCGCCATTCGCGCGGCGTTGACCGCTTTCACGGCAGCGATAGCGTTGCGTTCGATGCACGGCACCTGCACCTGGCCGGCGACCGGGTCGCAGGTCAGGCCGAGGTTATGCTCCATAGCGATCTCTGCCGCGATGCACACCTGACCCGGGCTGCCGCCCAGCAGTTCCGCCAGACCGGCCGCCGCCATCGAGCAGGCGACCCCCACTTCACCCTGGCAGCCGACTTCGGCGCCGGAGATGGAGGCGTTCATCTTATACAGCGAACCAATCGCGCTGGCGACCAGCATATAGCGGGCCAGGGAGTTGCTGTTCACCTTGCGGATAAACTTGTCGTAGTAGGCCAGCACCGCCGGCACGATACCGCAGGCGCCGTTGGTTGGCGCGGTCACCACCCGGCCGCCGGCGGCGTTCTCTTCGTTCACCGCCAGGGCGAACATATTGATCCAGTCGACCACCGCCATCGGATCGCTGTTGGTGGTGTCCTGGCTCACCAGCATGCGGCGCAGCGCGGCGGCGCGGCGCGGGACGCGCAGTTTGCCCGGCAGGACGCCTTCGGTGGTGATGCCGCGCTCGATACCGGCGCTCATCACTTCCCACACCGCGGCGAAGTGTTGCTCAAGGGCTTCTTTGCTGTGCAGCGCCAGTTCGTTCTGCATCATCAGGCCGGAGAGCGACAGCCCGGTTTCACGGCAGTGACGCTGCAGGTCGGCGGCGTTTTTGTAAGGGTAAGGAACGGCAACCGGCGCCTCGGTAGTCTGGCCGAAGTGCTCCTCATCAACGATAAAGCCGCCGCCGATAGAGTAATACGTCTGGCTGTAGAGCACCTTGTCGCCGGCCAGGGCTGTGATGCGCATGCCGTTCTCATGCAGCGACAGGTTGTCGGCATGGAAATTCATGCACTGATCCACCGGGAAGTCCACTTCGTGCTGACCGTTGGCCAGCATCAGGCGGCCATGGGTATTAACATCCTGAATAAAGCCCGGAATGGCGTCGATGTCGACGGTGTCCGGCAGGTTGCCGGCGAGTCCCATGATAATCGCGATATCGGTATGGTGGCCTTTACCGGTCAGGGAGAGGGAGCCGTAGACGTCGACGACGACTTTGCTCACCTCGGCCAGCAGGCCGCGCGCGATCAGGTCGTCAGTGAATTGTTTGCCCGCTTTCATCGGTCCAACGGTATGGGAGCTGGAAGGGCCAATGCCGATTTTAAAGATATCGAATACGCTGATCATATGTATTCCCGTGCTGTCGGAAAGCGCGCCGCCGTAAAGCGGCGCGGGGGGAGGCGTTGAATGAATTAGCTGAACAGAGAGTAGAAGATCGCGGAGATGGCAATCAGGCCCATAATCACCACGAAGACGTTGCTGATATGGCCGCTGTATTTACGCATCGCCGGGACTTTCTGAATCGCGTACATCGGCATCAGGAACAGGATCATCGCGATAATCGGGCCGCCAAGGGTCTCGATCATACCGAGGATGCTCGGGTTCAGGGTTGCCACAATCCAGGTGGTGATCAGCATGAACAGCGCGGTCAGCTTGTTCAGTTTGTTGATTTCAATCGATTTGCCTTTACTGCGCAGGGATTTGATCACCATGCCGTTAAAGCCTTCGCGAGCGCCCAGATAGTGGCCAAGGAAGGATTTGGTGATGGCGATCATCGCGATGATCGGCGCCATCCAGGCAATGATTGGCGCGTTAAAGTGGTTCGCCAGGTAAGACAGAATCGAGATGTTCTGCTCTTTCGCCGCCGCCAGGTCTGCCGGAGAGAGGCTCAGAACGCAGCTGAAGACGAAGAACATCACGGTCAGCACCATCATGATGTGGGCGCGAGCGAGGATACTGGAGCATTTCTTCTCAGCGCCTTCGCCGTACTCTTCACGTTTGGCTACCGCGAAGGAAGAGATGATCGGCGAGTGGTTGAAGGAGAAGACCATCACCGGGATCGCCAGCCACAGGGTCATCAGCAGGCCGTTGCCGGTAACGGAAGCGCCGCTCAGGGAGAGCGTCTCCAGCGCCGCGCCGTTCCACTGCGGGATCAGATACAGAGCCAGCACCATCAGCGCGATAACGAATGGGAACACCAGCACGCTCATCGCTTTCACAATCATCTGCTCGCCGAAACGCACAATGGTCATCATGCCGACGATCAGGATCAGCGACAGAATGGCGCGCGGCGGTGGCGTCATGTGCAGCTGGTGCGCCATGAAGGTTTCGACGGTGTTAGTGATCGCCACGCTGTAAACCAGCAGGATCGGGTAGATAGCGAAGAAATAAAGCAGGGTAATCAGCTTACCTGCGCCTACGCCGAAGTGTTCTTCCACTACTTCGGTGATGTCTTCGCCCGGGTTTTTCCCGGAGAGCACGAAGCGGGTCATGCCGCGGTGGGCGAAGAAAGTCATCGGGAAGGCCAGAATCGCCATGATGATCAGGGGGATCATGCCGCCAACGCCGGCGTTGATCGGCAGGAACAAGACGCCTGCGCCAATCGCCGTGCCGTACAGGCCCAGCATCCACATGGTGTCGGTTTTACGCCATCCGCTGCGGGTTTCGCCCGAAACGATGGTGCTGGTTTGAGTGGTTTCCATCTGTATCTCCTGGAGGAATCAACAAAATCTAATGAATAAATACAATTGCGTAACATGAAATTCGTTTAATTACGGTTTTTTTAGAAATTTTCTCCGTAATAATTGGGCCGGAAAGATACATTTATATGGTTTATGCATCAGTGATCTCGATCTCAAATGCAATAATCCACTTTCAATGTGCGTATTTTTAGTCCAACAGCCTGTTTCTGGTGATCAGCCAGCGATTTGTGGCGCGAAGGCTACCATTTGCAGCATATGAGATAAAAGCGGAGCGGCGTAATAACGAGGGATTTACTGTAAAAAAGAGAACTAGTCGACGTTTTTGCGCTTAAAACCATTTTTTGCAGTGATAATTGTCGCAGTTTTTACCAACGCAAACGTTTGGCTATGTAGAAATAATTCAGGTGATTGATTAGTAACAGAAAGGTTTTTAGCGCGTTCTGGAAGTCAGAGGAAGAGAGCCCGCCGGGGGCAGGCGTCAGGCGATGCCCCGGCGGGAGAGGGGGAAATCAGGCGATGATTTCGTAGCAAGGAATATAGGCGGTGCCGCCCGGAAGCTTCATGCGGTGCTGGGCGACGAAGCCCTGCAGCAGATCGTCCATACGGCGCATCATCTCCGGATCGCCGTGCAGTTTGTAAGGACCGTACTGCTCAATGGCCTGGATGCCCACCTCTTTGACGTTCCCCGCGACAATCCCGGAGAAGGCACGACGCAGGTCGGCGGCCAGCACTTCCACCGGCTGATCCGGGGAGAGTTTGAGGTTGGCCATGTTCTCGTGGGTCGGATCAAACGGCATCTGCAGGTCCGGCGAGATGCGAATCGACCAGTTAAAGCTATAGGCGTCATCGGTCTCGCGACGGCTCTCTTTCACCAGCGGCATCGCTTTTTTCATCTGCCGCGCCACTTCCGCGGGGTCGTCAATGATGATCCGGTAGTGGCGACGGGCCGATTCGCCCAGGGTATGGGTGATAAACTCGTCCAGTACACGGAAGTAGTCGGCGCTCTCCTTCGGCCCGGTGAGGATCAGCGGCAGCACCTGCGCTTTGTTGTCGGGGTGCATCAGAATACCCAGCAGGTAGAGCAGCTCTTCGGCAGTGCCGACGCCGCCCGGGAAAATAATGATCCCGTGGGCGATACGTACGAAGGCCTCCAGACGCTTTTCGATATCCGGCATGATGATCAGTTCATTGACCAGCGGGTTCGGTGGTTCCGCAGCGATAATGGATGGTTCGGTCATGCCGATAAAGCGGCTGTCTTTGTAGCGCTGCTGCGCATGGCCGACGGCGGCGCCTTTCATCGGCGCCTCCATTGCGCCAGGCCCGCAGCCGGTGCAGATATTCAGTTCCCGCAGGCCCAGCTGCGTACCGACGCGGCGGGCGTAGAGATATTCGTTTTCGTTGATGGAGTGGCCGCCCCAGCAGACGATCATGTTCGGCGCCTCGCCGACGTGCAGCGCGCGGGCGTTGCGCAGGATCGAGAACACCAGGTTAGTGATATGAACCGAACTTTCGAGATCGAGGTTCGGGAAGCGAACGGTATTGTGGATCTGGCCGTAAACGAACAGGATATCGCGCAGCACGGCGAACAGGTTGGCCTGCAGGGAGCGGATAATCCGCCCGTCAACGAAGGCGTCTTCCGGCGGGTTGATCAGTTCCAGCTTCACGCCGCGTTCGCGCCGCAGCACGTTAATCTCGAAATTTTCGAAACGGGACAGGAGCTCCTTGCTGTTATCGGTCAGGCTCCCCGAGTTGAGCACAGCAAGCGAGCAGTTGCGAAAGAGTTGGTACAGGTCGCTGCTGGCGGTGCGCTTAAGCATATCCACTTCCAGCTGCGACAGCATATCCATTGAACCAAGCGGGCTAACATGTGTAATCAAGTGAACTCCTTACAGGACGCTTATGGTCTTCCTGTGATTACAATAGCCCTGCGAACGGCGTTTCCACAACCTTGCGCGCGCCTAAACGCACGCAAATTGTGAAATTGTTTATTATTGACGGGCGAGGCGGCCGGTGGCGGGGGAAAAGTCGCCATTGCTGCGCCAGGGGTTGATATCCAGACCGCCGCGTCGCGTATAGCGGGCGTAAACGGAAAGCGATTCCGGCTGGCAGAAACGGAGAATATCGTTAAAGATACGTTCGACGCACTGCTCATGGAATTCGTTATGGTGGCGGAACGAAACCAGATAGCGCAGGAGCTGCTCGCGGTCGATTTTCGCCCCCCGATACTGGATCTGCACCGAGCCCCAGTCCGGCTGATGAGTGATAAGGCAATTAGACTTCAGCAGGTGGCTGACCAGCGTCTCCTCCACGATTTTGCCGCTGGCGGCGCCCTGCAGGTAATCGGCGCTGAACTGATAGTTATCGATCTCGATATCCTGATCGTCGATGCAGGTGCCGTGCAGGCGGGCAATCGGCTGGCCTTCCAGTTCATCCAGGCGGTAGAGCGATACCTTCACCTTCCCCTGCGCGCAGGCGCTGAGATCGCGAGTCAGGGTCTCTGCAACGTCCTGCCAGCTGGCGAAACGGGTCTGGTTAAAGCTGTTGAGATAGAGCTTAAAGCTTTTCGACTCCACCAGATTGAGGCTGGTATCGGGCAGCTCGACGTGGCCGACAGCCACCTGCGGCAGACCTTTGCCGTTCAGCCAGGAGAGTTCGTACAGCGTCCAGATATCGGCGCCGTGAAACGGCAGATTATCGGCATGCAGGCCCAGCGGGTCGCGGTTTAAACTGCGCGGCACGCCCTGCAGCAGCGAGGCGTCATAGGTATCGCGGTAATCGGTTGATTTACCGAGCGTCAGGCCGGCCAGCGCCTGATGATTATCGTAAGAAGACATGTTTCACCATAGTAAAGCGGGTACACTATTGCTCCAGTGTATCCTGTCTAACGTGAAGAGAGAAACCGGTGGACCATCAGACAGCAGAAGCGCTACGCGCTTTTACCCAACGATATTGCGCCGTCTGGCAGCAGCAGCGCCACAGCCTGCCGCGCAGTGAAGAGCTTTACGGCGTCCCGTCGCCTTGCGTTGTCGACACCCAGGGCGAGGCCGTTTTCTGGCAGCCGCAGCCGTTTTCGCTGGCGCAAAATATCAGCGCGGTTGAACGCGCCCTCGACATTGTGGTACAACAGCCGCTTCATTCTTATTATACCACTCAGTTTGCCGGCGATATGTCCGGCCGGTTTGCCGGCGAAACCTTGACGCTGCTGCAGACCTGGAGTGAAGAGGATTTCCAGCGGGTGCAGGAAAATTTAATCGGGCACCTGGTGGTGCAGAAGCGGTTGAAGCTGTCGCCGACGCTGTTCATCGCCACCCTCGAGAGTGAACTGGATGTGATATCCGTCTGTAATCTCAGCGGTGAGGTAGTCAAAGAGACCCTCGGCACCGCCAAACGCATTACGCTTTCTCCCTCACTTGCGGGTTTCCTCAACCACCTTGAGCCAGTTCTGTAATCCAGTCTGCCAGATCGTTTGTGAGAGATCTCTTACAAAACCTGTAAGAGATCGTCATCATTTAAGGTAAATTTAATCCATACTTTTTTATATAAGTTGTTGGTATTAAATCAGATCTTAATTTTTTCGTCCTTTTGAGTGGGGACTAATCTTAAGAGATTGTCTCAAGAAGGGTTGTAAGAAGGGGCAGAATCAGTGATCCTATGTCTGTCGACAGGACGTCACGAAATGAAGCGAACATCAGGATGATGGCGCTTCTGCAGGACCCGCCAGGACGGCGTTGCAGGGACAGGCTTCAGGATGAAGCAAGGATAACGCAGGATCGCGTAATGGACACCTCCAGGATGGAGAACGAGAGCCGCTCAGGATGAACGGTGGATCAGGAAGATCGGGACAAACTTATGGATAAGTCATTTCGCATCGGGGTGGTGTGAAAGCAGGATGCACGTGTTTATGGATGAACATGGTCAGGAGACCTCAGGAAAAGTTTTCAAGGACGAGCAGGGAGCACCAATGTAGCGGGACTGCTGCAAAACGAACCGGGAGCACTGTTTATACAGTGCTCCCTTTTTTTATTTCTCCTGCGGATTTGCTATCCTGCGCCCGGTTTTTTACTCATCGAGGTTTCCCCATGACTCTTCACGATAGCGTGCGCGATCGCCTGCGCGCCATTGAAGCCCTGCTGCGCGAAACGGAGCACTGGCAGGAGACGGCGCCGGACAGCAGCGCCTTCGCCAGCGATAAGCCGTTTTGCCTGGATACCCTGGAGCCGCTGGAGTGGCTGCAGTGGGTCCTGATCCCGCGTATGCACCAGCTGCTGGAGAGCGGCCAGCCGCTGCCGCAAAATTTTGCCGTTGCGCCTTATTACGAAATGGCTCTGGATCAGGCCCACCCGGTCCGCGAATCCATGCTGGCGGAACTTCTGCTGTTAGACGCGCTGTTTGCCGGTGAGCAGGCCTGATGCTGGAGATTATCTACCAGGACGACTGGCTGGTGGCGGTCAACAAACCCTCGGGCTGGCTGGTGCATCGCAGCTGGCTCGATCGCGACGAAAAAGTGGTGGTGATGCAGACCGTGCGCGACCAGATTGGTCAGCACGTTTTTACCGCTCATCGTCTCGACCGGCCCACCTCCGGCGTGCTGCTGATGGGATTGTCGAGCGAGGCGGGCCGGCTGCTGGCGCAACAGTTCGAGCAGCACCAGATCCGGAGCGCTACCATGCGATCGTCCGCGGCTGGCTGATGGAAGAGGCGCTGCTGGATTACCCGCTGGTGGAGGAGCTGGATAGAATCGCCGATAAGTTCGCCCGCGAAGATAAAGGGCCGCAGCCAGCGGTAACCCACTACCGCGGTCTGGCGACAGTGGAGATGCCGGTGGCGACTGGGCGCTATCCCACCTCGCGCTATGGGCTGGTGGAACTGGAGCCGAAAACCGGCCGCAAGCACCAGCTGCGCCGTCATCTGGCCCACCTCCGTCATCCGATCCTCGGCGACAGCAAGCACGGCGATCTGCGGCAAAACCGCAGCGCCGCGGAACATTTCGGCTGTCACCGCCTGATGCTGCACGCCAGCGAGCTGTCGTTAACCCATCCTTTTACCGGCGAGCCGCTGACCCTGCGCGCCGGTTTTGACGACGTCTGGATGCGCGCGCTGTCGCAGTTTGGCTGGCGCGGGCTTCTCCCGCTAAATGAAAGGGTTGAGTTTGCCGACGACAGCGGTCAGGATGAAGAGAATAAGGTCAATCCAGGGAGATAATAGCATGGCGGAAGTCGGAATTTTTGTCGGCACCATGTACGGCAACTCGCTGCTGGTCGCGGAAGAAGCGGAAGCGATCCTCAGCGGACTGGGACACAAGGCTACCGTGTATGAGGATCCGCAGGTCAACGACTGGGAATCCTACACGGGTAAGTATGTGCTGGTGGTCACCTCCACCACCGGGCAGGGCGATCTGCCGGACAGCATCGTCCCGCTGTATGAGGGCATCAAAGATATGTATCAGCCTCACCTGCGGTACGGCATTATCGCGCTCGGCGACAGCACCTATGCCAACTTTTGCGGCGGCGGCCTGAAGTTCGATCAGCTGCTGCAGGAGCAGGGCGCGAAGCGCATCGGCGAGATGCTGAAGATTGACGCCAGCGAAGACCCGGAGCCGGAGAGCGTCTCCAATCCGTGGGTTGAGCAGTGGGCCACCCTGCTCGCATAAAAGCGCTGCCCTCTCCCTACGCAGAGGGCGCTCTTTCAATACGTCGCGGCCAGATACGCGGACGTCAAAATAGTAGCGCTTTCCAGGCGCCACGCCTTTAGGCAAACGCCACAATATCCTTAACAATATCATGGCTTAAGCCAGCCAGTTTCACCGGGTCAAGTGAGGTATTTCACACTCCGGCCCTTTTTGCTGCGCTATGCGGCGCCAGCGGCGCTGGCTTTTCATTTCCGTGAACTTCCCCCCATTCTTTCAGGCATTCGCCACAAACCACCTGCAATAGCGGCGTAAAAGCTGTGTGGATGCACGGTGAGCCGCGGTGTGCCTCTTCATATACTGCTCCAGCCAGTGATAAATGCAGTGCCAGATATAACGACAACTATCAAAACACGACCACGTCATTCTGATTACCCTACAGGTTGTGCTGTTCAGAATGAACGTAGCTAAACGCTATGATTCAGGAGTACAACAATGAGTTCATTAAGTCAGGCGGCGACGGCGGCTGAAAAGCGCACCAACGCCCGCTACTGGATAGTGGTGATGCTGTTTATCGTCACCTCTTTTAACTATGGCGACCGGGCGACGCTGTCGATCGCCGGTTCGGAAATGGCCAGGGATATCGGCCTTGATCCGGTGGGGATGGGGTATGTGTTCTCCGCCTTCTCATGGGCTTATGTCATCGGCCAGATCCCGGGCGGCTGGCTGCTCGACCGCTTCGGCTCGAAGCGCGTCTATTTCTGGTCGATCTTCATCTGGTCGATGTTTACCCTGCTGCAGGGCTTCGTCGATATCTTCAGCGGCTTTGGCATTATCGTTGCGCTGTTTACCCTGCGCTTCCTCGTCGGCCTTGCCGAGTCGCCGTCATTCCCCGGCAACAGCCGGATCGTCGCCGCCTGGTTCCCGGCGCAGGAGAGGGGGACAGCGGTATCGATTTTTAACTCCGCCCAGTACTTTGCCACCGTTATTTTCGCGCCGATCATGGGCTGGCTGACGCATGAGGTGGGTTGGTCGCATGTGTTCTTCTTTATGGGCGGGCTGGGGATTGTGATCAGCTTTGTGTGGCTGAAAGTGATCCACGATCCGAACAACCACCCGGGCGTGAACCAGAAAGAGTTGGACTATATCGCCGAAGGCGGGGCGCTGATCAACATGGATCAGAAGAGCAGCGCGCAGAAAGTGCCGTTTAGCGTCAAAATGGGGCAGATCAAGCAACTGATCGGCTCGCGGATGATGATCGGCATCTATATCGGTCAGTACTGCATCAACGCCTTAACCTACTTCTTTATCACCTGGTTCCCGGTTTATCTGGTGCAGGCGCGCGGCATGTCGATCCTCAAAGCCGGCTTTGTCGCCTCCATTCCGGCGGTGTGCGGCTTTGTCGGCGGGGTGCTGGGCGGGGTGATCTCCGACTGGTTAATGCGCCGCACCGGCTCGCTGAACATTGCGCGCAAAACGCCGATTGTGCTGGGGATGCTGCTCTCCATGACCATGCTGATGTGTAACTATGTCAACGTGGAGTGGATGGTGATCGGCTTTATGGCAATGGCCTTCTTCGGCAAAGGGATCGGCGCCCTCGGCTGGGCGGTGATGGCGGATACCGCGCCGAAAGAGATTAGCGGTCTCTCCGGCGGTCTGTTCAATATGTTCGGCAATATCTCCGGCATCGTCACCCCAATCGCCATCGGCTATATCGTCGGCACCACCGGCTCGTTCAACGGCGCGCTGATCTACGTCGGTATCCATGCCCTGGTGGCGGTGCTGAGCTATCTGGTGCTGGTGGGCGATATCAAACGTATCGAACTGAAACCTGTAGCGGGACGTTAATCATGACTACTCAATCCAGCCCGATTATCACAGAGATGAAGGTCATTCCGGTGGCCGGGCACGACAGCATGCTGCTGAACATCGGCGGAGCGCATAACGCATGGTTTACCCGCAATATCGTGGTGTTAACCGATAACGCCGGCCATACCGGCGTCGGCGAAGCGCCCGGCGGAGAGGTCATCTACCAGACGCTGCTGGCGGCGATCCCGCAGGTGGTGGGCCAGGAGGTCGCCCGACTCAATCGCGTGGTGCAGCAGGTGCACAAAGGCAATCAGGCGGCGGATTTCGACACCTTCGGCAAAGGGGCGTGGACCTTCGAACTGAAGGTTAACGCGGTGGCGGCGCTGGAAGCGGCGCTGCTGGACCTGCTCGGCCAGGTGCTTAATGTGCCGGTCTGCGAGCTGCTGGGCCCGGGTAAGCAGCGTGATGCCGTCACCGTGCTGGGCTACCTGTTCTATATCGGCGATCGGCAGAAAACCGACCTTGGTTATCTGGACCATACGCCGGGCGATCACGAATGGTACCGCCTGCGCCACCAGCAGGCGTTGAGCAGCGAGGCGATAGTGCGTCTGGCGGAAGCCGCCCAGGATCGCTACGGTTTCAAAGACTTTAAGCTCAAAGGCGGCGTGCTGCCCGGCGAGCAGGAGATCGACACCGCGCGGGCGCTGAAAAAGCGTTTCCCGGATGCGCGCATCACCGTCGACCCTAACGGCGCCTGGCTGCTGGATGAGGCCATCGCGCTGTGTAAAGGGCTGCAGGATGTTCTGACCTACGCCGAAGATCCGTGCGGCGCCGAGCAGGGTTTCTCCGGCCGGGAGGTGATGGCCGAGTTCCGCCGCGCCACCGGGCTGCCGGTCGCCACCAATATGATAGCCACTAACTGGCGCGAAATGGGCCATGCGGTGATGCTCAACGCCGTCGATATCCCGCTGGCGGACCCGCACTTCTGGACGCTCTCCGGCGCGGTGCGGGTGGCGCAGCTGTGCGACGACTGGGGGCTCACCTGGGGCTGCCATTCCAACAACCACTTTGATATTTCCCTGGCGATGTTTACCCACGTCGGCGCCGCCGCGCCGGGCAACCCCACCGCCATCGATACCCACTGGATCTGGCAGGAGGGCGACGCGCGCCTGACCAAAAATCCGCTGCAGATTATTAACGGCAGCATTGCCGTGCCAGACGCGCCGGGACTCGGCGTGGAACTTGACTGGGAGCAGGTGCGCAGAGCCCATGAGGCCTATAAAGCGCTGCCGGGCGGCGCGCGCAACGACGCGGGCCCGATGCAGTACCTGATCCCCGGCTGGACATTCGACCGCAAACGTCCCGTTTTCGGCCGCCACTAATTAAAAAGGATGATGCTATGACGACTTTCTCTTCAACGCCCGTTGTCACCACCATGCAGGTGATCCCGGTTGCCGGCCATGACAGCATGCTGATGAACCTGAGCGGCGCGCACGCCCCGTACTTCACCCGCAATATCGTAATTATCAAAGATAACGCCGGCCATACCGGCGTCGGTGAAATCCCGGGCGGTGGAAAAATTCGCCAGACCCTGGAGGATGCCATTCCGCTGGTGGTGGGCAAAACGCTGGGCGAGTATAAAAACGTGCTGGGCGCGGTGCGCAATCAGTTTGCCGACCGCGACGCCGGGGGCCGCGGCCTGCAGACCTTTGACCTGCGCACCACCATTCACGTGGTGACCGGCATCGAAGCGGCACTGCTGGATCTGCTGGGCCAGCACCTTGGGGTCAACGTCGCCTCGCTGCTAGGCGATGGCCAGCAGCGCAGCGAAGTCGAAATGCTGGGCTATCTGTTCTTTGTCGGTAATCGCCATGCGACGCCGCTGGCCTATCAGAGCCAGCCGGATGAGCAGTGCGAGTGGTATCGCCTGCGCCATGAAGAGGCGATGACGCCGGATGCGGTGGTCCGCCTGGCGGAAGCGGCGTATGAAAAATATGGTTTCAACGACTTTAAGCTGAAGGGCGGCGTGCTGGCCGGTTTTGAAGAAGCCGAAGCGATCAGCGCCCTGGCGAAGCGCTTCCCGAATGCTCGCGTCACTCTCGACCCGAATGGCGCCTGGCTGCTTGAGGAGGCCATTCAGATTGGTAAACAGCTGAAGGGCGTGCTGGCCTATGCGGAAGATCCGTGCGGCGCCGAACAGGGCTTCTCCGGCCGCGAAGTGATGGCCGAGTTCCGCCGCGCGACGGGCCTGCCGACCGCCACCAATATGATCGCCACCGACTGGCGGCAGATGGGCCATACGCTGTCGCTACAATCGGTGGATATCCCGCTGGCGGACCCGCACTTCTGGACCATGCAGGGGTCGGTGCGCGTAGCGCAGATGTGCCATGAGTTCGGTCTGACCTGGGGTTCGCACTCTAATAATCACTTCGACGTGTCGCTGGCGATGTTCACCCACGTCGCGGCAGCGGCGCCGGGCAAGATCACCGCTATCGATACCCACTGGATCTGGCAGGAGGGCAACCAGCGTCTGACCAAACAACCTTTTGAAATCAAAGGCGGCATGGTGCAGGTACCTAGTACCCCGGGCCTGGGGGTTGAGCTGGATATGGACCGCGTGATGCAGGCAAATGAGCTATATAAGAAACATGGTCTTGGCGCCCGCGACGATGCGATGGCGATGCAGTATCTGATCCCGGGCTGGACCTTTGACAACAAGCGTCCATGCATGGTGCGCTAAAAGTCCGCCGGCCTCTGCGGGGGCCGGCATTGCGCGACAGCGCCAGGGGTTGGCTCAGAGTAAGGACAGCAGATGAAAATAGTGATCGCACCGGATTCCTGGAAGGAGAGCCTGAGCGCGCTGGAAGTGGCCAGTGCGATAGAGCAAGGCTTTCGCGAGATTTATCCTGACGCCGAGTACGTCAAGCTGCCGGTTGCCGATGGTGGGGAAGGGACGGTGGAAGCCATGGTGGCGGCGACCGGCGGGCTTCTGGTTCCGCTGACGGTCACCGGGCCGCTGGGCGAGCCGGTTGAGGCATTTTACGGGCTGTCCGGCGATCGCCAGTGCGCCTTTATCGAAATGGCGGCGGCCAGCGGCCTGGAGAGCGTCCCGCCGGCGCAGCGTAACCCGCTGCTGACCACTTCCTGGGGTACCGGGGAGCTTATCCGCCATGCGCTGGACGCCGGGGTAAGACAGATCATTATTGGTATTGGCGGCAGTGCGACCAATGACGGCGGCGCCGGGATGGCGCAGGCGCTGGGGGCGAAACTGCTGACCGCCGAGGGCCAGCAAATCGCCTCCGGGGGCGGCGCGCTGGAGACGCTGGCGCGAATCGATCTCAGCGAACTCGATTCGCGGCTGGCAGATTGCCGGATTGACGTTGCCTGCGACGTCACCAACCCGTTGACCGGCCCGCAGGGCGCCAGCGCGGTGTTCGGCCCGCAAAAAGGGGCGACGGCGCAGATGATCGACCGGCTCGACAGCGGCCTGCGGCACTATTCCCGGATTATCGCCCGCGATTTAGATATCGACGTGCTGAGCCTTGAGGGCGGCGGCGCGGCGGGCGGCATGGGGGCGGCGCTGTATGCGTTCTGTGGTGCTCAGTTGCGTCCGGGCATTGAGATTGTCACCGATGCGCTACAGCTGGCTGAGCGGGTGGCGGATGCCGATTTAGTGATCACCGGCGAAGGGCGTATCGATAGCCAGACGATCCACGGCAAAGTGCCGGTGGGGGTGGCGAGAGTGGCGAAGCGTTTTAACGTCCCGGTGATCGGGATTGCCGGCAGTCTTACCGCCGATGTTGGCGTCGTGCATCAGCACGGGCTGGATGCGGTATTCAGCGTGTTGTATACCATCTGTACCCTTGATGAAGCGTTGGCCAATGCCGCCGCCAACCTGCGAATGACGGCGCGTAACGTAGCCGCGGTTTTGCAGATGGGCGACAGGCGGTAACCCGGCTGGCGCAGTGGTATTTGTAGTCCGGATAAGGTGCGTAGCACCGCGATCCGGGAACCATCCCCGGTGGCGCTTACGCTTACCGGGGCTACCAACCGAATACCGGACCGTAGGGCGTAGCCCGGATGAGGCGCGTAGCGCCGCTATCCGGGGTTTACACCCCCATCCGGCACGCTTCGCGGGCCACATTATCCATCTCATCTAACAGCTCAAGCAGCTCCGGCTCCAGATCCTCGGCGGCGGTACCTGCCCGCAGCTGACTTTCCAGGGTATGGCACAGCTTTTTCAGCCGCGGCACGCCGCTATAGCTGCAGCTGCCGTGCAGTTTATGGATCAGATCCACGAGCCCTTCCGGCTGCTCGCCCACCAGCTGCTCCTCAACTTTGTTACGCACCTCCGGCATAAAGGCGATCAGCATTTGCAGCATCTCCCGCGCCAGGTCCGGCTTCATGGCCGCCTGGCGCAGCGCCAGCTGCCAGTCGAGCGTCTGGTTATGATCGACGATCGGCTCTGCGGGCGGTAGCGACGCCGGAACGACGCTGTGCAGGCCGGGCTGATAGCGCAACAGCAGTGCGTGCAGTTTCTCTTCTTCGATTGGCTTCGCCAGATAGTCGTTCATGCCGGCGCTCAGTAATTTCTCACGCTGGCCCTCCAGGGCGTGCGCGGTGACCGCAATAACCGGGGTTTGCTGATGATGGGACAGGTGATGGATAAGCTCACAGGCGCGGATGCCGTCCATATCCGGCATCTGAATATCCATCAGGATCAGATCCATCTGCAGCTGCTTGGCCTTGTCCACCGCCTGCTGGCCGCTGTCGCAGAGGATCACCTGCTGCACAAGATCATCCAGCAGGGCGCCAATCAGCTTCAGGTTAGCCGGGTTGTCGTCGACGGCCATTACCGTCATTGGCAACTTATGACTGTCGATCTGCATCAGCGGCGCGGAGGCAAGCGCGTGGCTGGTAGCCACCAGCGCCGGTAGCAGACGGGTGGTGGTGAGCGGCTTTAACAGGCAGGCGGCAACGCCGTCGCGCTTCAGGGCTTCGGCGCTGACCTGGGCATGGCACGGCAGGGCCAGCAGTACGTTATCGGACATCGCGCAGGCTTTGGCTAATTTTTCCCGATGCGGCGACAAATCGCGCATTGAAACCGGGATACCGACCAGCAGAATGTCATACTGCGCTTCCGCCAGCGAGGAGAAGGTAGGGCTGTAGATAACCTCCAGCGGCGTAGCGGCCAGCATCTCCAGGGTACACTGCGCCGCCGTCGCGTTGGCTTCCACATAGGCCAGACGTTTGCCGACAAGCCCGTCGGTGTTCAGCGTATCCGGAATGGCGTTCGGGTTGAGATCGAGGCTGATATGGAACCAGAAGGTGGAGCCGCGGTTCGGCTGGCTGTGGAACGAAATATCCCCGCCCATCTCTTTGACCAGACGCTGAGTGATCACCAGCCCGAGCCCGGTGCCGCCGTGGCGGCGTGAAATACTGGCATCGGCCTGACGGAAGGCCTGGAATAGCCGGGACTGGTCGCGCTCGGGGATGCCGATGCCGGTATCGTGGATCTGAATTTCGATCTGTACCCGGGAATTACTGATGGCCCGCTGCTCCACCAGTACGTCGATATTGCCGTGCTCGGTAAATTTGATGGCGTTGCCCACGAGGTTGGTCACAATCTGCTGCAGACGCAGCGGATCGCCAATGACGTTATCCGGTACATTGTTCTTAATATTCAGCGTCAGCTCCAGCCCTTTATCGTGCGCGGAATGCGCCAGCAGGGTGACCACTTCATCAAGCGAAGTGCGCAGCAGGAACGGAATACTCTCCAGGATCAGCTTCCCGGCTTCCAGCTTGGAAAAGTCGAGCACGTCATTGATGATCGCCAGCAGATTGTTGGCCGAACGTTCGATGGTGGTCAGGTGGTCGCGCTGCGTAGCGTTGAGATCGGTTTTCAGCGTCAGGCGGGTAAAGCCGATCACCCCATTGAGCGGGGTGCGCAGCTCGTGAGACATATTGGCCAGGAACTCAGACTTAATGCGCGCCGCCTCCTGGGCGCGCTTTTTCGCCAGGTCCAGCTCGACGTTCTGGATCTCCATCTGCTCAAGCGTTTCCCGTAGATCGGAGGTCGCCTGGTCGACGTTGTGTTGCATCTCTTCGTGGTATGCCGCCAGCGACATGGCCATCGAGTTAATGCCATTTTTCAGCATATCCAGTTCGCCGAGCATAAAGCCTTCGACCCGGCTGTCCAGCTGTCCGCGGCGGATGCGGTCGACAGTGTTAACCATATTGCGGATTGGCCCGGTGACGTCGCGCATCAGCCTCCAGCCGAAGATTAACGCGATGCCGATACAGAACAGCATCATTACGCTGGAGATAAAAATCTCTTTGTACTGCTGGAGGCGAACCGATTTTAGATCCAGCTCCAGGGCGACGTAGCCCAGCATATTGCCCGGCATTTTAGCGTCAGATTCGGGTGATTCATCCGGAGAATAGCTTTCCGAGACAATAGGCGTGCGCAGGATCATCATGTCGCCATCGCGGATGACGCTGAGGTGACGGGGGAATGCCTCGCCTTTCGGGATCTGCAGTTCGCTGGGATTGAGCTGGTAATTGGAGGTGACAAATAAGCGGTTATGCGAATCGTACACCGAGATGGCCCGCACGATCTCTGAGTGGCGACGATGCAGAACGCTGATCAGCTGGCCGATGGATTCGCGGTTTTGCAAGTTCATGCCATATTCGCTGGAGACCGCCAGCGGTTCGATAATACTGGCGCCAGCGTCCTCCAGCTGGCGTTGCAGGTCGTTATAACGATGAGCGACAAAGAAAATACTGAGCAACAGTCCTATCAGGACGGTTGGCGCCAGAATCAGAATCATCATGCGAGCACGCAGGCTGTAGTTGGTCATGCGGTTCCATTATGGGAGAATATAGACATCATCGTTCTGTGCAGCGTTGCTGCGCCTCGCGGCGCTGCCGCTCTGAACGAGCTCGTTTTATTTGATTGAGACAACTCTCTACGATGGCGCAATTCTACTCTGCAAAACGGCGTGTGACGACGCGCCAGATCATAACCGTTACAGTCAACGACCTCGATCCCTTTGGTCAGGGTGTTGCCCGCCACCAGGGGAAGGCGCTGTTCGTGAGCGGCGTGCTGCCCCACGAGCAGGCCGAGGTGGCGCTGGTGGAAGATAAAAAACAGTACGCCCGCGCCGAGGTGAAACGCCGACTGACCGACAGCCCGCAGCGCCAGGCGCCGCGCTGCCCCCATTTTGGCGTCTGCGGCGGATGCCAACAACAACATGCCAGCGTTCCGCTTCAGCAGCAAAGTAAACGCGCCGCGCTGGGGCGACTGATGAAGCGTGAGGTAGATGACGTCATCGCCGGCGCGCCGTGGGGCTACCGCCGTCGCGCACGCTTGAGCTTGAATTATCAGCCGAAGACCCAACAATTGCAGATGGGTTTTCGCCAGGCCAACGCCAAAGCGATCGTCGATGTGGTGCAGTGCCCTGTTTTGGTGCCCCAACTTGAGGCATTGCTGCCCGCCGTGCGCGAGTGCTTAAGCGCGCTGAGCGCATTACGCCATCTCGGCCACGTCGAGCTGGTGCAGGCGGACAATGGCCCGCTGATGGTGCTGCGCCATACCGCAGCCCTGCCGGCGACAGACAAGGAAAAACTGGAACGCTTTTCGCAAACTCACGGTCTTTCCCTGTACCTCGCGCCACAAAGCGAGATACTGGAGCATATTCATGGCGAAGCGCCATGGTATACCTCAGACGGACTACGCTTAGTGTTCAGCCCGCGGGATTTTATCCAGGTCAACGACGGCGTAAATCAGCAGATGGTGCGTACCGCACTGGAGTGGCTGGATCTGCGGCCAGAGGACCGGGTGCTGGATCTGTTCTGCGGGATGGGCAACTTTACCCTGCCGCTGGCGACACGCGCCGCCCATGTGGTGGGCGTGGAAGGGGTGCCGGCGCTGGTGGAGAAGGGGCGGGAAAACGCCGCCCGCAATGGTTTATCAAATGTCACTTTCTTCCATGAAAATCTGGAAGAAGACGTCACCCGTCAGGCCTGGGCGAAGCACGGCTTTGATAAAGTGCTGCTGGACCCGGCCCGCGCCGGCGCGCCGGGCGTGATGCCGCATATAATAAAACTGGCACCGCGGCGGGTGGTGTATGTTTCCTGCAACCCGGCGACGCTGGCGCGAGACAGCGAAACCCTGTTGCAGGCTGGATATCAGATTCAACGCCTGGCGATGCTGGATATGTTCCCGCATACCGGCCATCTGGAATCAATGGTGTTGTTTGAGCGCAGGCTTACATAAGGTCATTCACAACGTCGCAGAAGAGCCACCCTGGCCATGAATGCTGACGCGACCTGCAGGATGACATGTAGAAAGTTGAGGCTTGCCGACTTCGGCAGGCCGGTCCCTTAAGGAGAGGACAATGGTTGCGGTAAGAAGTGCACATCTTAATAAAGCTGGTGAATTTGACCCGAAGAAATGGATCGCGAGTCTGGGAATTTCCAGCCAGCAGTCGTGTGAGCGCTTAGCCGAAACCTGGGATTATTGTCGCGAAAAAACGCAAGGACACCCGCAGGCGGACCTGCTGCTGTGGCGGGGCGTCGAAATGGTGGAGATCCTCTCCACCCTAAGTATGGACATCGATACGCTGCGCGCGGCGCTGCTGTTCCCGCTGGCCGACGGCGAAGTTGTCAGCGAAGAGGTGATGCAGGAGAGCGTAGGTAAATCGGTCGTGACCCTGATTCACGGGGTGCGGGACATGGCCGCTATCCGCCAGCTGAAGGCTACCCATACCGACTCGGTCTCTTCCGAGCAGGTGGATAACATTCGCCGTATGCTGCTGGCGATGGTTGACGATTTCCGCTGCGTGGTCATCAAACTTGCTGAGCGGATCGCGCATCTGCGCGAGGTCAAGGACGCGCCGGAAGATGAGCGCGTTCTTGCGGCGAAAGAGTGCACCAATATCTATGCTCCCCTGGCGAACCGCTTAGGTATCGGCCAGCTGAAGTGGGAGCTGGAAGATTACTGCTTCCGCTATCTGCGCCCGGCGGAATACAAGCGCATTGCCAAACTGCTCCACGAGCGCCGTATCGACCGCGAGCATTACATCGAAGAGTTTGTCGGCCACCTGCGCTCAGAGATGAAAGCCGAAGGCGTCAAGGCGGAAGTCTATGGCCGGCCGAAGCATATCTACAGTATCTGGCGCAAAATGCAGAAAAAACACCTCGCTTTCGACGAGCTGTTTGACGTTCGCGCGGTGCGTATTGTGGCTGAGCGTTTGCAGGATTGCTATGCCGCGCTGGGGATCGTCCATACTCACTACCGCCATCTGCCGGATGAATTCGACGACTACGTGGCCAACCCGAAACCCAACGGTTACCAGTCTATCCATACCGTGGTGCTGGGGCCGAGCGGCAAGACGGTGGAGATTCAGATCCGCACCCGGCAGATGCATGAAGATGCCGAGCTGGGCGTGGCCGCACACTGGAAGTACAAAGAGGGCGCGGGAGCCGGCACCAGCGGCGGCCGCGGCTATGAAGACCGTATCGCCTGGCTGCGTAAGCTGATTGCCTGGCAGGAAGAGATGGCCGACTCCGGCGAGATGCTCGACGAAGTGCGCAGCCAGGTCTTCGACGACCGGGTGTATGTCTTTACGCCGAAAGGCGACGTGGTGGACCTGCCTGCGGGGTCGACGCCGCTCGACTTTGCCTATCATATTCACAGCGATGTCGGCCATCGCTGCATCGGCGCCAAAATTGGCGGCCGCATTGTGCCGTTCACCTATCAGCTGCAGATGGGCGATCAGATTGAGATAATCACCCAGAAGCAGCCGAACCCAAGCCGCGACTGGCTGAACCCGAACCTTGGCTACGTGACCACCAGCCGTGGACGCTCCAAAATTCACGCCTGGTTCCGTAAACAGGATCGCGATAAAAACATTCTCGCCGGGCGGCAGATCCTTGACGATGAGCTCGAGCATCTGGGCATCAGCCTGAAGGATGCCGAGAAACATCTGCTGCCGCGCTACAACTTTAATGAACTGGATGAACTGCTGGCGGCTATCGGCGGCGGCGATATTCGCCTTAACCAGATGGTCAACTTCCTGCAGGCGCAGTTCAATAAACCTAGCGCCGCCGAGCAGGATGCGGCCGCGCTGAAGCAACTGCAGCAGAAAACCTACACGCCGCAAAATCGCACCAAGGACAATGGCCGGGTAGTGGTGGAAGGGGTAGGCAACCTGATGCACCATATTGCCCGCTGCTGCCAGCCAATCCCGGGCGACGAGATCGTCGGCTTTATCACCCAGGGGCGCGGGATCTCCGTGCATCGCGCGGACTGCGATCAGCTGGCTGAACTGCAGTCGCATGCTCCGGAGCGCATCGTCGATGCGGTATGGGGCGAAAGCTACTCGGCGGGCTACTCGCTGGTGGTCAGGGTGGAGGCGAACGATCGCAGCGGTTTACTGCGCGATATCACTACCATCCTCGCCAATGAGAAGGTGAACGTGCTGGGCGTCGCCAGCCGCAGCGATACCCGTCAGCAGCTGGCAACCATCGATATGACCATCGAGATTTACAACCTGCAGGTGCTGGGCCGAGTGCTCGGTAAGCTCAACCAGGTGCCGGATGTGATCGACGCGCGCCGTCTGCACGGCGGTTAATTCGTCTGTAGGCCGGATAAGGCGAAGCCGCCATCCGGCAATTTCGCAACGTCGGATAAGGTCTAAACGCCTTATCCGGCCGACTATTTTTAAAATTTCCAGGATTGTCACATGACTCAAATTGACCGCTTGCTCGGCATCATGCGCCGCCTGCGCGACCCGGAAAACGGCTGCCCATGGGATAAAGAGCAGACCTTTGCCACCATCGCCCCTTACACCCTTGAGGAGACCTACGAGGTCCTCGATGCTATCCAGCGGGAAGATTTTGACGATCTGCGCGGTGAGCTGGGCGATCTGCTGTTCCAGGTGGTGTTCTATGCGCAAATGGCGCAGGAAGAGGGACGCTTTAACTTTGACGATATCTGCGCCGCCATCAGCGACAAGCTGGAGCGTCGCCACCCGCATATCTTCGGCGAGGCATCGGCGGGCAATAGCACGGAAGTCCTGGCCCGCTGGGAGCAAATCAAAAGCGCGGAGCGAGCGGAAAAAGCCCAGCATTCGGCACTGGACGATATTCCCCATAGCCTGCCGGCGCTGATGCGCGCGCATAAAATCCAGCGCCGCTGCTCGGCAGTGGGTTTCGACTGGACCTCGCTGGGCCCGGTGCTCGACAAAGTGCATGAAGAAATTGATGAAGTGATGCATGAAGCGCAGCAGGCGGTGGTGGATGAAGCAAAACTGGAAGAGGAAGTGGGCGATCTGCTGTTTGCCACGGTGAATTTATCCCGTCATTTGGGCGTCAAAGCCGAGGTGGCGCTGCAGAAAGCAAACCTCAAATTTGAGCGTCGTTTCCGCGAGGTCGAGCGTATTGTCGCCGCCCGAGGCCTGCAAATGACCGGCGTCGACCTCGATACCATGGAAGAAGTGTGGCAGGAAGTAAAACGCCAGGAAACTGATCTCTAACGGATTTTCGTGATCAAGCGCGATTTGTGTGATTTTATAAATAACAAGCGCTTGATTTACGTCAAAAACATTTCGCCAAAAGCGTCTATTTTCTCTTTCCGTTATGTCGTTGAAACACCATGTAGCCTGCCTCTTCGAGTTGTTCGAGTCGCAACACAGGTGCAACTTGAAGAACGAAGGGGAGGGGAAGAATGAAAGTTTGTGGCGTCACGCATGTTCGGGTATACTACTTTCCCGTCCTGGTTATTCCATCGTTTTACCCTAACTTCTCAGGTTCAGCATGACAACGAACTATATTTTTGTGACCGGCGGGGTCGTATCCTCTCTGGGTAAAGGCATTGCCGCAGCCTCCCTGGCAGCCATTCTTGAAGCCCGTGGTCTCAACGTGACCATCATGAAACTGGATCCGTATATCAACGTCGATCCGGGCACCATGAGCCCAATCCAGCATGGGGAAGTGTTCGTTACTGAAGACGGCGCAGAAACCGATCTGGACCTGGGCCACTATGAGCGTTTTATCCGCACCAAGATGACGCGCCGCAATAACTTCACCACCGGCCGTATCTACTCCGACGTGCTGCGCAAAGAGCGCCGTGGCGACTACCTGGGCGCGACCGTTCAGGTTATCCCGCACATCACCAACGCTATCAAAGAGCGCGTACTGGCGGGCGGCGAAGGCCATGACGTCGTGCTGGTGGAAATCGGCGGTACCGTAGGCGATATCGAATCCCTGCCGTTCCTCGAAGCGATTCGTCAGATGGCGGTAGAGATCGGCCGCGAGCATACCCTGTTCATGCACCTGACTCTGGTGCCGTACATGGCCGCCGCGGGCGAAGTCAAAACCAAGCCGACCCAGCACTCCGTAAAAGAGCTGCTCTCCATCGGTATTCAGCCTGATATTCTGATCTGCCGCTCCGATCGCGCGGTTCCGGCCAACGAACGAGCCAAAATTGCTTTGTTCTGTAACGTTCCGGAAAAGGCTGTGATTTCTCTGAAAGACGTCGATTCCATTTATAAAATTCCGGGCCTGTTGAAATCTCAGGGGCTGGACGATTATATTTGTAAACGATTCAGCTTAACTTGTCCGGAAGCAAACCTGGCCGAATGGGAACAGGTAATCTATGAAGAAGCTAATCCGGCAGGCGAAGTCACCATCGGTATGGTCGGTAAGTACATTGAACTGCCGGATGCCTACAAGTCGGTGATTGAAGCGCTGAAACACGGCGGTCTGAAAAATCGCGTTACCGTCAACATCAAGCTGATCGATTCGCAGGATGTGGAAACGCGCGGCGTCGAAATCCTCAAGGATTTAGACGCTATCCTGATCCCGGGCGGCTTCGGCTACCGCGGCGTTGAAGGCAAGATCGCCACCGCGCGCTATGCGCGTGAAAACAATATTCCTTATCTGGGCATCTGCCTGGGTATGCAGGTTGCGCTGATTGAGTTCGCGCGTAACGTAGCGGGTATGGAAAACGCCAACTCGACGGAATTTGTGCCAGACTGTAAATACCCGGTCGTGGCCCTGATTACCGAATGGCGTGACGAAGATGGCAACGTTGAAGTCCGCTCTGAGAAGAGCGATCTGGGCGGCACCATGCGCCTGGGCGCGCAGCAGTGCCAGCTGAGTGATGATTCTCTGGTACGCCAGCTTTACGGCGAGCCGACCATCACCGAGCGTCATCGTCACCGCTACGAAGTCAACAACATGTTGTTGAAACCGATTGAAGCTGCCGGTCTGCGCGTTGCGGGCCGTTCCGGGGATGATCAGTTGGTCGAGATCATCGAAGTGCCGAACCATCCGTGGTTTGTGGCCTGCCAGTTCCACCCGGAGTTTACTTCGACGCCGCGTGATGGACACCCGCTGTTTGCCGGCTTTGTGAAAGCCGCGAGCGAGTACCAGAAACGCCAGGCGAAGTAAAAAGAGTTTGAACGGCAATGCACCCATCCGGGTGCATTGTTTGTCTGGAGTTTTAGTTTAACTTGTACTGAGGAAAACCTAATGTCCAAAATCGTTAAAGTCATCGGTCGTGAAATCATCGACTCCCGTGGTAACCCGACTGTTGAAGCCGAAGTACACCTGGAAGGTGGTTTCGTCGGTATGGCAGCTGCTCCGTCAGGTGCTTCTACTGGTTCCCGCGAAGCGCTGGAACTGCGCGATGGCGACAAATCCCGTTTCCTGGGTAAAGGCGTAACCAAAGCTGTTGCTGCGGTAAACGGCCCGATCGCTCAGGCAATCCTGGGCAAAGATGCTAAAGATCAGGCTGGCATCGACAAGATCATGATCGACCTGGACGGTACTGAAAACAAATCTAACTTCGGTGCGAACGCTATCCTGGCCGTTTCTCTGGCGAACGCCAAAGCAGCAGCTGCGTCCAAAGGCCTGCCGCTGTACGCGCACATCGCTGAACTGAACGGCACTCCGGGCAAATACTCCATGCCGGTTCCGATGATGAACATCATCAACGGCGGTGAGCACGCTGACAACAACGTCGACATCCAGGAATTCATGATTCAGCCGGTTGGCGCGAAAACTGTGAAAGAAGCCATCCGCATGGGTTCTGAAGTTTTCCATCACCTGGCAAAAGTTCTGAAAGCGAAAGGCATGAACACTGCTGTTGGTGACGAAGGTGGCTATGCGCCGAACCTGGGTTCCAACGCTGAAGCTCTGGCTGTTATCGCTGAAGCTGTTAAAGCTGCTGGTTATGAACTGGGCAAAGACATCACTCTGGCGATGGACTGCGCAGCTTCTGAATTCTACAAAGACGGTAAATACGTTCTGGCTGGCGAAGGCAACAAAGCATTCACCTCTGAAGAATTCACTCACTTCCTGGAAGAACTGACCAAACAGTACCCGATCGTTTCTATCGAAGACGGTCTGGACGAATCTGACTGGGACGGTTTCGCATACCAGACCAAAGTACTGGGCGACAAAATCCAGCTGGTTGGTGACGATCTGTTCGTAACCAACACCAAGATCCTGAAAGAAGGCATCGAGAAAGGCATCGTTAACTCCATCCTGATCAAATTCAACCAGATCGGTTCTCTGACCGAAACCCTGGCCGCGATCAAAATGGCGAAAGACGCTGGCTACACCGCTGTCATCTCTCACCGTTCTGGTGAAACTGAAGATGCAACCATTGCTGACCTGGCAGTGGGTACCGCTGCAGGCCAGATCAAAACCGGTTCTATGAGCCGTTCTGACCGTGTTGCTAAATACAACCAGCTGATTCGTATCGAAGAAGCACTGGGCGAAAAAGCACCATACAACGGTCGTAAAGAGATCAAAGGCCAGGCATAATTGCTTAAGCCTTAAATGAAAATGCCAGTCGAAAGACTGGCATTTTTTTGGCTATTTAAAATCGACCGCCATTTGCTCCGGGATGGTCAATCCCCGGGTGGTCTGGACGCAGCGGGCGATATAATCCGTAAAACGCGGGGGTTTCGGCATTCCCATGCTGAGCAGCTTATCGTTGCTGAAGCGCACGTTCAGCGTGGCAAAGGCGCCGTATAAGCGCATCGCTCTCAGCATCAGGCGTTCGTTGCATGGACCAAAAATCGTTTTCAGCTCGCGGCGCATTCTGACCAGCGTTTCGTAGCTGACCTGCGCATACTTATCACCGACGGGCGCTTTCTCCAGCGCCTGCGCCATCGCCTGATCGATGTCTGCAAAGCGAACGCTGTTTTCTTCCCCGGCAGAAATATGCACCACCTCACCCGGACGCGCGTTGCTGCCGAGCAGCATTAACAGCGCGTCGGCGCAATAATCCACCGGCACTACGTCGATCCGGTCTTCCATTGAACACATAAACTTTTGCAGCATCAGGCCCATACTAAAGACCCAGAAGATGCTGCTCGACGGCGTGCAGCCGTGACGGGTATGGCCGACGACGATGGAGGGGCGGGCGATAAGCAGCGGCAGGTCCGGGCACGCCTGACGCATCAGCTTTTCAATGGTTGACTTCGAATAAGTGTATTCCACCAGATGTTCAGCATTTTCTCTAAATTCAGCACTTTCCGCGACCAGTGAATCCTGCTCCGGGGTGCATGACATTGCGGTGCCTACGTGCAGGAAACGCTGCAGTCCAGTGACCTGTTCCATGCGGCGTGCCAGCGCAAGGGTACCGTCGACGTTTACCTTCCAGATAAGCGGGTTGTTTCCAAATGAGGCGACAGCCGCGCAGTTAACCACATGCGTGACCTGGTTCAGTCGCGGATCGTTCAGAAAGGCCTCCGGCTGACTGAGGTCGCCAATGATAATATTCTCCACGCTCAGGGAAGCCAGTTTCTCCTCAGAAACGTTGAACTTACGCATGTTCTCCTGCACGCGCTCCAGCCCGCTTTGCGGATCGCCGGCGCGGGCAAGCAAAAGGAGTTTCACGGATTGATCGCTCGTCAGGATTTTTTCAAGTACTGCACCGCCCAGGAAACCGGTCACGCCTGTAATCAATAACATCTTCATTAATACCGTCTCATTATGATTGATGAGGCGGATTGTAGGCGCGCAAAAGTAAACGGCATTTAAATAATAAATCGCCGAAACAGGCAGCGTCTTAAGCTTATTTTAAGGAAAGGAAATCAGGTGGAGATATTGGACATTGCGGAAAGGTGAAAAATTCAATTTATAAATAATTATATTTCAACTTTATGATTTGTATGTATTTTTATGATTCAGGATTAGGGTGGTTACAGCATTGAAAATGTAATAAATAAAATATTTTGTTACACCAAACATTTATCTGGAAAATAAATTAAATTTTGCTTAAGGGAAATTGAGTAACGTAAAAAGCAGGCTAGTTTATGTAGCCTGCGTAATATTTTCAGAGCAGCAAAGGAAGCGTAGCGCTGGCTGTTTGCTGGCTAACATCCGCGTAATGGTTGTCCAGCGCAATAAGAGAGGTGGTCAGCAATTCGACCAGCAGCATGACACCCACCTTTGCATTGAGCGCGCCAGCGCTAAGCGGGCCTTCTGGCTTGGCGGCTACCAGTTGCATATCACTCAGGGAAGCCAGCGGGCTACGTGGCGTGTTGCTGAGCGCCAGAACCTTTACGCCGCGCTTGCGGGCCAGTTTCACCACATGAAGTAAATCCCGCGTAGAACCGGAACTGGAGATAGCCACGACCAGCGTTTCAGCCGAGAGCGTTGCCGCATTCATGGCTGCGCGGTGCATGTCGCTAAATAACTGTGCGGGTTTACCCAGCCTTAATAACTTGTAATGCAGATACTCACCGAGGATTGCGCTGGCCGCGACGCCATAGATCTGCACGGAGTGCGCCTGATGCAGTGCCAGTGCGGCTTTTTCAAGCAGCGCCCGGTCCAGGAGCCTGGCGGTATCCTGCAGAGCCAGGATTGACTCATCCACCACGTTATCAATTTCATCCCCGGCCTCTCGCGCGGGCTGACCCTGCTGAATATCCAGCGCCAGCGCCATTTTGAATTCGTTATAGCCCTTGCAGCCCAGCGTCCGGCAAAGACGCGTCACGCTGGCCTCGCTGGTGTGACTCTCGCGCGCCAGTTCCGTGATCGTCAGGTAGAGCACTCGGGCGGGATCGCTGAGGACAAACTCGCCGAGTTTTTGTTGTGTTGGGCTGTACCCGGAAGCCTCCTGGCGGAGCTTCAGCAGCAGATTTTCATGGTCCGACATGCCAGGTCCTTAATGCGTTTCTCTGTGACTAGTGTGACGGAAAGCGGGGGAAAGATGCCAGTCATTTTGAAAAAGTATGATCGGTCTCCTGGTTTTTGATGATAATTTTCACTATTAAATATTTATATGGTAAAAATTTTCATCAATAAATGAGGGGATGAAAAAATGATGCAAATGTTCAGTGGAGCCTCTTCGGGGGGATGGTTTGAAAAAGCGCAGCGCTTCGGCAAATCGTTTATGTTGCCCATCGCCGTGTTGCCTGCGGCGGGTCTGCTGCTTGGGATAGGCGGCGCGTTGTCGAATCCCAATACGCTAACGGCCTATCCGTTTTTAGATGTGGGCTGGCTGCAGGCGGTTTTCACCATCATGAGCAGTGCAGGTTCCATCGTATTTGCGAACCTCTCGGTGCTGTTTGCGGTTGGGGTGGCCGTTGGGCTGGCAAAAAGTGATAAAGGCACGGCAGGGCTGGCGGCGTTACTGGCGTTTCTGGTGATGAACGCCACCATCAACGCGCTGCTGATCCTCACCGGCAAACTGGCGCAGGAAAACCCGGGGGCCGTGGGGCAGGGGATGACGCTGGGGATTCAGACGCTGGAAACGGGTGTATTTGGCGGCGTAGTGATTGGTCTCGTGACCTGCGCGTTGCATCACCGGTTTAATAAAATTGCCCTTCCGCAGTTCCTGGGCTTCTTTGGCGGCTCGCGCTTTGTCCCGATTATCAGCTCGCTGGCGGCGATACTCGTCGGCGCGCTGATGACCGTGGTCTGGCCGCATTTCCAGAAACTGATCTTTGGTCTGGGCGGGCTGGTAGACGCCACCGGTTATCTGGGCACCCTGCTGTACGGCTTCATTTTACGCATGCTGGGCCCGTTCGGGTTGCACCACATCTTCTATCTTCCGTTCTGGACCACGGCCCTTGGCGGCAGCGAGATCGTCAATGGTCATCTGGTGGAGGGTACGCAGCGTATCTTCTTTGCCCAGCTGGCTGACCCGACGACGCGTCAGTTTTATGAAGGCACGTCGCGCTTCATGTCCGGGCGCTTTATTACGATGATGTTTGGCCTGCTCGGCGCGTGTCTGGCGATGTACCACACGGCAAAACCCGAGAACAAAAAGCGCGTTGCCGGGCTTCTGCTCTCTGCGGCGTTAACCTCTTTCCTGACGGGCATTACCGAGCCCATCGAGTTCTCCTTCCTGTTTATTGCGCCGGTGCTTTACGTCATCCATGCGCTGTTTGACGGGCTGGCGTTCATGCTTGCACACATGCTGCATATCACCATCGGGCAAACCTTCTCAGGCGGTTTTATCGACTTCGTGCTGTTCGGTATTTTGCAGGGGGAGGCCA
>OKDX01000113.1_pt1 | contig 26389 bp, 23 predicted proteins | sample 1613231 | NCBI WGS metagenome assembly OKDX01 (sample SAMN04436847, study PRJEB24849) | human gut metagenome | biome: human gut; feature: NICU; material: stool | host: Homo sapiens | place: USA: Saint Louis, MO | collected 2011-09-05
AGTGGGCTGCAATCGCATTACTATGCTATTCCCAGGGCCATTCCCCGCGCGGCAACACAAAATGGGGGCTGTCATCTGACAATATCAGTGAAAAGGGGCGGCGGGCTGATGGCAAGACAGCCGGGGTAGAATCCGGAACAGGGCTGACGCTGACAGGTTCCGGTCCTGTTGGCTGGCGTCACAACCGTGACTATGCAGGAATTGCAGACTTAGCAGGCAATATTTGGGAGGCGGTTACTGGTGTCCGTTTCTGTGGCGGTGAGCTGCAGGTAATGGCGAATAACAATGCGGCGATGGGGTCTACTGACCACTCCCTGTCGTCAACTGCGTGGAAGGCAGTGAGCGGCGTCGACGGCTCCCTGCTGACGCCTACCGGTACGGGGACCGCCGGGACCGATTCCTGGGTGCCGACCACGACCAACTCCGTGCGGATCGACATATCGGGAACAGGGAATTACACACTGGTTTATGGTGAGAATACGCTGTTTACGAGCGCCCGAAATCCGGGTGCTACGCCGGTAGCAGAAGCGGCGCTAAGAGTGCTGCGCAGACTGATGCTGTTCCCGCTGGCCGGCCTGGTTTCCGATGACTCGTTGTCGTACTCCCGGGGCGGCGAGGTGATGGCACTGCGAGGCGGGGCTTATTCCAACGGCGCCGGCGGGGGTATCAATGCGCTACTCGCTAACCGTGGGCGCACGTCTGTTGGCCAGGGTAACTCCGGAGTCCGTCCGGTATATTACAAGCCGTTATAAGGCCCCGTTTTTATTTAAGTAGATATAAATTAACAGGCTAAATATTTTTTCTCGTGTTTTCCGCGCTCCATGCAATCTCTTGCCGGAGCGCGGAAAACAGCGTTCAATATTTTTTAATTATACGGAATTATTCTTCTTTTTGAAAAATCCTTCTTGTCGTTTCGCCATCCATTTTTATGTCGATATATGGCTTTGTTATTGATATTGGAGTTCCATTAATAAAGACTTCAAAGCAGAATCTATATTCATTGTCATCTTTGTATTTTAGAGGTTTGGTAAAGGCGATTTTATCCAATTCCTTTATTGCTGCTATTAACGTGCTAACATTGGAAGTGTTTAAATTAATATTTTTTCTCCTATATTTGATGGGGTCATGTGATGCTCTAATCTCCAATTGGTTGTCATTTTCAATAATTACGCCATATTCTTCAGGGTTTGTTAAGATGCAGTCTCTGATCTTCTCTTTGATTATATCTGAAAACAATTTTCTTCTATCTAAGCTAAAGAACCAAAAATCATCATAACCCTTGAATTTTGGTTTAAGAGGTATGTCTGATGACAATGACATACAAAACACAAAACAATTATGATGCAGACTGGTTAGAATTACTTGTGAGTTGGTTACCCTTGCATCATGGTTAAATATTTGAAATTTACCACCAATAATTAAACCTTCAGCTGAGCGAATGTTTGGGCGGATAGAAAGTGTATTGTACGGATAATCAAAGTCTTCTAATGAAAAGAAACCTTTGTATAAATAACCAAGCACTTCAATAGGTATTACGGAATTTTTTATGCTTATCTTGTAATCATATTGTCCTTCAAGTATATCTCTTACCTCATCATTCTCTAAAATCCTAAAACCATACAAAGTGCCAATCCGTATCGAGCCCAGAGTTTTTATATTGAATTCTTTTTCACAACTTTTCATTAGAAACATATCTAACCCTCAATATTGGTAACAATTGTATTTAACGCAGATAATATAAATCTCAATACATTCATATATAATACTCAATTGAATTTTTTAAAATGTTGCGCATATACGTAATTATATCAGCTCTCATTGGGATAGAAGTATCCGTTTGGTAGAGGAATCCGAACATCGTGAAGCAAGTAGCAGAATGCTGGAGAACGGCGCTACCCGGCAGCAGGTAGCCGATGTGATAGGGGTAGACGTGAAAACTATCTACAAGTACCTACCTGCTTCTGAAAAATCATTATGTTGCGTCGGTGCGCCTAATCGATAGCTGGAACCTGTATTGATCAGATCTCTCAATGAATCTACTGTATATAAAAGCAGTGTTTTCAGGAGGTGATGTTATGCCGCGAAACTCAGATATCGAAATAGCCTGGCGTCAGGCGATAGTGATTGAGCCAAATGGCCGTCGCATTGTGACAACGTCCAGGTTTATCCGTGAACTCGCAAAAGTTAACTGGATATGGTCACCGCGCCAGGCTAACCAGTGGATAGAGCACTATGTGACGACATTCCGGGATGTCTCAACGCAGGAAGGCGATGAGCGCACGTTCCAGTTATACAACCCGAACGGAGGGCTATAACGTGGGATTTCCGTCGCCAGCAGCAGACTATGTAGAAGTACGACTGACCGTCGATAAACTCTGCGGTACCGGCCCAAATACTAGGCTCGTTCAGACAGAAACTGGTTACACCGTAGTCGATGTCTCCGTTAAACCAAAGCAAGGAGATACCGTTTTAATTCAATACGGCGGCGGCACTGATTTTGCAAAAATTATGGGCCGGGCATTTATTACAAGAGACGGGGAGGCTCTGGAAGGCGAGGCTTTGGATGATGTTACAGTTGTCGGGGTGGTGACATTCGTCATCAATCGAGCTTGGCCTAATGATGACGAATGTCCTGTCATATAAAGTCAACGGATTGTGTGTACATAAACGAGTACAATGAAAGTGACTTATTTTGATATTTCTCTTTATAAAACAATATAGTAAATTGTTTTATAACTATATCCATTTAACTAAGGGGACAAGGCGGCACGAGTATAGCGTTTTTTGCCCGCCTGAGTAAGAGCCATACCGTCTGACTGCTTAAACCCTCGCCACTCAGGGCGCTTTTTTTATGCCCGGTCGGCCTTTTTCCCTTTCTCCGCCGCCTGGGCGCGAGCTTCCGCTTTTCGCTTGCTGCTCATATCGTTACGGATCTGCGCATGGCTCAGCAGTGCGAAGATGAAGGTCCCGCCACAGATATTTCCCGCCAGGGTCGGCAGGGCGAACGGCCAGATAAAGTCGCTCCAGGGCAGATTTCCATTAAACACCAGATAAAGGATCTCGACCGAGCCCACCACAATATGGGTGGTATCCGCCAGGGCGATAAGCCAGGTCATGAGAATAATCACCACGATTTTGGCGGCGCCGGCGACAGGAAACATCCAGACCATGGTGGCGACCAGCCAGCCGGAAATAATCGCATTGGCGAACATCTCTGTCGGACTGTTTTTCATTACGTCTTCGGCGATGCTGACAAAGGCCTGACGGGTTGGCTCATCAAAAATAGGCATATAATTGAAGGCCCATGCGGCCACCGCGGTACCGATGAGATTGCCCGCCAGCACCACCGACCATAGCCGCATCAGCAAACCGACGTTACCGAGGGTGGGATTATGCATCACCGGCAGAACGGCGGTGACCGTATTTTCAGTGAACAGCTGCTGGCGGGCCATAATTACGATAATAAAGCCGAAGGTGTAGCCGAGGTTTTCCAGCAAAAAACCGCCCGGGATCCCCTCCAGTTTGACGTGAAAAATTCCCTTCGCCAGCAGGGAGGCCCCCATCGACAGGCCGGCCGCAATCGCTGACCATAGCAGGGCCAGCGCATCGCGCTCCATCTCTTTTTCCCCTTCCTGGCGAATATGTTCATGGATCGCCATCGCCCGCGAGGGAAGGCGATCTTCATTTACTTCGATCTCTTCACCACGCTGATTTTCCTCACTTTCCACTTCTCTTTCGTCATCCTCTGCCTTTAATTTGTTATTGTCTAGTTCATCCATTTCGTGGCCCTCGCTATCAATCTGTATAGTTATAGCGTAGCGGCTTTCCCTGCCGTCTGGCTGGGCATACTCTGAAATCGCAAAAATGGTAACGTCAGATTTTTGTCGCTCCGGTAGAATAGGAGCCCCGCGATTTCGTTATTCCCAGGCTAAGATCAAATCAACAACTTGGGTGATATAGACATCGTTCAACGTGCTGTTACAATCGCTCACATCTTTACGGGCGGAAGCGTTGTCTTTCCGTCATGGATGGCAACTCGCGATAGCCATAAAAACCAGGGAGACATCTATGAATTATCGCCTGTCGGCGCTTGCGCTTGGCGTCACATTGCTGGTGGGATGTGCCAGTTCCAGCTCTGGCGATCGGCCGCAGGGGCGCTCAGACCCGTTAGAAGGGTTTAACCGCACGATGTTTAACTTCAACTTTAACGTGGTTGATCCTTACGTGCTTCGCCCCGTCGCGGTGGCATGGCGCGACTACGTCCCACAGCCGGCGCGCAACGGGTTAAGCAATTTTACCAGTAACCTGGAAGAGCCGGCAGTGATGGTGAACTACTTCCTGCAGGGCGACCCCTATAAAGGTATGGTGCATTTTACCCGCTTCTTCCTGAACACCATTCTCGGTATGGGTGGGCTTATCGATGTGGCCGGGATGGCGAATCCGCAGCTACAGCGGGTTGAGCCACATCGTTTCGGCAGTACGCTTGGGCATTATGGCGTTGGCTATGGCCCGTATGTTCAGTTGCCGTTCTATGGAAGCTTTACCCTGCGCGACGAAGGCGGCGATATGGCCGATGGCTTGTATCCGGTGCTCTCCTGGCTGACCTGGCCGATGTCGATCGGTAAATGGGCGGTGGAAGGGATTGAGACACGTGCTCAGCTGCTGGATTCCGACGGCCTGCTGCGCCAGTCTTCCGACCCTTACATTCTGATGCGTGAAGCCTACTTCCAGCGTCATGACTTTATCGCCAACGGCGGTAAGCTGACCCCGGCGGACAACCCGAATGCTCAGGCTATTCAGGATGAGCTGAAGGATATCGATTCACAGTGATCGGCGAATGATAAAAAAAGGGTGAACATAATGTTCACCCTTTTTTGTGGCGCGCTGCTTATCAGAAGCGGTAGTTGAAGTTAGCGCCGTACAGCCAGGCGGTTCCTTCGGAACGGAAGGTATACGGGCCTTCCTTAATTTCAACATGCTGCCCGTGCATGTATGAAACGCCGACGTCAACCGAGGCATCTTTATTGAACGCGTAGGTGGTACCCGCGCTCAGCCACAGGCGATCCTGGTCCGGAATAGAGATAGAGCGGTTATTAGCCGGCACCGGGCTGTCATCGAAGGCGATACCGGTACGGAAGGTCCAGTTATCGTCATAATAATAGGTGGTCCCCAGCGCAAGACGATAGGCGTCCTTGAAGCCTTCCTCTTTATAGAACAGCGTCTGGCCGTTGCTGCCGGTGGCTTTCAGCTCCTGGAACTGACTCCAGCTGGTGTAGGTCAGGCTATAGTGGACCGCCCACTGCGGCGCCACGCGGTTATAGCCGGACAGCTCCCACATTTCCGGCAGGTTAAGGGTTAGCGAACCATTGGTCGTCTGGCCGCTGGTGCCCGCCGGCAGGCCGAAGTTGCCGAGGATCTGGTTATAGGCCGCCGGCAGGCTGCTGCGGTAGTTACCGTCGAAGTCGATCTTGACCTCAGAACGGTAGGTTAAACCGTAGCGGTTATTCTTATCCAGCTCATAGAGGATCCCGGCGTTCCAGCCGAAGCCCCACGCGTTGCCATTAAGATGGGCGATCTGCGTGTCGGCCGGGATCTTCGCTACCTGGCCCGCCAGCGCCGGCGGCAGCGCGCCAGAGCCTGCGACAATCTGCCCCAGATCGCCTGCATAGCGCTCGATCTTCGCCTTGGCGTAGACCGCGTCAAAGCCTAAGCCGAAGCTCCAGTTGCTGTCGAGGCGGTAGGCGCCGCTCAGGTTGAAGTTCGCGGTGGTCAGGTCGGTTTTACCGCCCATGCTGCCGGCCGCATAATCATCGTTATACTCTGTTGCCAGACCATAGTTAGAGGTGATAGACGCCCCCCAACCAAATTGGTCGTTAATCGGCGCGACAAAGTGGAAGTTGGGCACCCACGCCGTCGGGGCGATATTGTCTGCTTTCAGGCTCTTGCCGGTGGGAGAGGTGCCCGAAACATTAACGCCCGGGTCGACAAACACGGCGCCCGCCGACATGGTCGGGCGGTCAAACATCATAATTAATGCCGGGTTACGACTGGCATTACCAGCATCGTCAGCGATCGCCCCTTCACCGGAATAGGCACGACCCAGCCCCGATGCAGAGAATTCGTTGAGCTGGAAGCCTGCTGACCAGGCCTGGGTGGAAACAAGTGCGACAGCCACTGCAAGGGCAGATTGGGTAAAGCGGGTTTTCTGGCTCATGCCCATAACCTCATTGAGTTATTTTTTTTTAAACTATGTTACATGCCGTAACAGAAGCGCGGGAGTGTAGGGTCTGCGGTACAACCAAGAAATCAGACCAGTGCGCTGAGTATAGGTCTGACCAGATGATTTGTTGCAAGTATGTTTATGAAGTTTTTCAATTGTGATAACAGAAACGCGATCCAGCTGGCAAAAATCTCGGAGAGAGCAAGGGGGACAGAAGGGGATTTTTGTTTTAGATCATTTTTAAGTGTGATTTCTGTCACTTAACGCCGGCAGAGCGATTCTCGGCTGGAGGCTCACTGGGGACAGGGCGTAAAATAGGCACATCATTTTTCTGGCACCGAAGGTGCATCTCCAGAGGAAATCTACGATGAGTAAATGTAGCGCTGATGAAACCCCGGTTTGCTGCTGTATGGATGTTGGCACGATTGTTGACAACACCGACTGCATCGCCTCCTACAGCCACGTATTCGCCAACCGCGCTGAAGCCGAGCAAACGCTCGCCGCGTTAAGCGAAAAAGCCCGCAATGTCGAATCTGAGCCGTGCCAAATTAACCCAACCTTCACTGACGTTGACGGCGGTGTGCAGCTGGATATCGATTTTGTTTTCAGCTGCGAAGCAGAATCCCTGATCTTCCAGCTGGGCTTACGTTAATCCTTCCCCCTCGACGCCCCTGATAAGGGGCGTTTCCTTTTCTTTTCACTGTGTTTTGGCTCGCAATTTTGCGCTTCTCCGATTGGCTTAATGTAAAAAATTAGTTAAGAATGTTATCAGGTCAGACCACTTGGTTGTCTTGGTTAACAGGGGAGTGTTATGAGTCAGGCATTACCGCTTATCACCCGTCAGGGCGATCGCATTGCCATTGTCACGGGGCTACGCACGCCATTTGCTCGTCAGGCTACGGCTTTTCATGGCGTTCCGGCCATTGATTTAGGAAAAATGGTGGTTGGCGAGATGTTGGCGCGCAGCGACATTCCTGCCGAAGTCATCGAGCAACTGGTCTTTGGCCAGGTGGTGCAGATGCCGGAAGCGCCGAACATCGCCCGGGAAATTGTGCTGGGTACCGGCATGAGCGTACATACCGACGCCTATAGCGTCAGCCGCGCCTGCGCCACCAGTTTCCAGGCCGTGGCGAACGTCGCTGAAAGCCTGATGGCCGGCACCATCCGCGCCGGTATTGCCGGCGGCGCCGACTCCTCCTCTGTCCTGCCCATTGGGGTCAGTAAAACGCTGGCCCGCACGCTAGTGGATGCCAATAAGGCACGCACGCTGAGCCAAAAGCTGAAGCTGTTTTCCCGTCTGCGGCCACGCGACCTGCTGCCGGTCCCCCCGGCGGTGGCTGAATATTCAACCGGATTGCGGATGGGCGATACCGCCGAGCAGATGGCGAAAAGCTGGGGGATCTCCCGCGAGCAACATGATGCCCTGGCGCATCGTTCGCACCAGCTGGCAGCGAAAGCCTGGGTAGAGGGTAAACTGTCCGCAGAGGTGATGACCGCCTATGCTCCCCCTTTCCGCGAACCGCTCGAGCAGGACAACAATATTCGTAAAAATTCAACGCTCGCAGATTATCAGAAGTTACGCCCGGCCTTTGACCGCAAACATGGCACCGTCACCGCCGCCAACAGTACGCCGCTGACGGACGGCGCGGCAGCGGTGATCCTGATGACCGAGTCGCGGGCTAAAGAGCTGGGGCTGAGGCCGCTGGGCTATCTGCGCAGCTACGCCTTTACCGCCATCGACGTCTGGCAGGATATGCTGCTGGGGCCCGCGTGGTCCACGCCGCTGGCGCTGGAGCGCGCTGGCCTGACGCTGGCGGATCTCACGCTTATCGATATGCACGAAGCTTTCGCTGCGCAGACGCTGGCCAATCTCCAGTGTCTGGCAAGCGACCGCTTTGCCCGCGAGGTGCTGGGCCGCTCGCAGGCCACCGGTGAGGTAGATGAAAGCAAGTTTAACGTCCTCGGCGGCTCTATCGCCTACGGTCACCCCTTCGCCGCCACCGGCGCGCGGATGATCACCCAGACGCTGCATGAGCTGCGGCGACGGGGCGGGGGATTTGGTTTGGTGACGGCCTGCGCGGCAGGTGGTCTGGGTGCGGCGATGATCGTGGAGGCTGAATAATGGATACTGTTTCCGCTTTTAAGCTTGAGGTCCGTGCGGACAAAATCGCGGTGATCACCATTGATGCCCCGGGTGAAAAAATGAATACCCTGAAAGCCGAATTTGGCAGTCAGGTACGGGGATTGATACGCCAGTTACGTGACGATAAGTCAGTGCGCGGCGTAGTATTTATCTCCGCCAAAGCGGATAACTTTATCGCCGGCGCTGATATCAACATGATTGCCCGCTGCCGCAGCGCGCAGGAGGCGGAAGCGCTGGCGCGCCAGGGACAGCAGATTATGGCTGAGATCCATGGCCTGTCGATCCCGGTGATTGCCGCTATCCACGGCGCCTGCCTTGGCGGCGGTCTGGAGCTGGCGCTGGCCTGTCATGGCCGTATCTGTAGCGATGACGAAAAAACCCGACTCGGCTTGCCGGAGGTACAGCTTGGCCTGCTGCCGGGTTCCGGCGGGACGCAGCGTTTACCGCGGCTGATCGGGGTCAGCACCGCGCTGGATATGATGCTCACCGGCAAGCAGCTGCGGCCGCGGCAGGCGCTGAAGGCCGGTCTGGTGGACGAGGTGGTGCCGCAGGCGATTTTACTGCAGGCGGCGGTGGAGTTGGCGCTGAAGGGACGACCGACCAGCCGGGAGGTGCCTGTTCGTGAACGCGTACTGGCAGGGCCCCTGGGGCGCCATCTGTTATTCCAGTTTGTCGGTAAACAAACGCAGCGCAAAACGCAGGGAAATTACCCGGCGGTGAAGCGAATCTTGCAGGTCGTCGAGAATGGTCTGGCCCATGGCTGCAGCAGCGGATACGCTGAAGAGGCGCGCGCATTTGGCGAACTGGCGATGAGCCCGCAGTCGCAGGCGCTGCGATCGATCTTCTTTGCCAGTACCGATCTGAAAAAAGACCCTGGCGCCGAGGCGGGCCCCGGCCCGCTGAGAAGCGTTGCAGTACTGGGCGGTGGCTTGATGGGCGGGGGGATCGCCTATGTGACCGCCTGTAAGGGTGGGCTGCCGGTGCGGATTAAAGATATCCAGCCGCGTGGCATCAACCACGCCTTAAAGTACAGCTGGGATCTGCTGAATAAACAGGTTCGTCAGCGTCGACTGCGCCCAGTGGAGCGCGATCGTCAGATGGCGCTGATCTCCGGCACTACCGACTATCAGGGCTTTGCTCATCGCGATGTGGTGATCGAGGCGGTATTTGAAGACCTGGCTCTCAAACAGCGGATGGTCAGCGAAGTGGAACAATACGGCGGGCCGCAGACCATCTTTGCGTCGAATACCTCATCGTTGCCAATCGGCGATATTGCCGCTCACGCCAGCCGCCCGGGGCAGGTAATCGGCCTGCATTTTTTCAGTCCGGTGGAAAAAATGCCGCTGGTTGAGGTGATCCCGCACAAGGGAACCGACCCGCAGACTATCGCCACCGTGGTGCAGCTGGCTAAACGGCAGGGGAAAACGCCGATTGTTGTCGCAGATAAAGCGGGGTTCTATGTGAACCGTATCCTCGCGCCGTATATCAATGAAGCGATGCGCCTGCTGGTGGAAGGCGAACCGATTGAAGTCATTGATAACGCGTTGGTTAAATTCGGTTTCCCGGTGGGGCCGATTCAACTGCTGGATGAGGTGGGTATCGATACCGGCACCAAAATTATCCCCGTGCTGGAGGGCGCGTTTGGAGAACGTTTTAGCCCGCCTGCAAACATCATTGACGCGATTTTGAAGGACGATCGCAAAGGCAGAAAAAATAATCGTGGTTTCTATCTTTATGAGACAAAAGGGCGTAAAAGCAAAAAACGGCCCGACCCGGCAGTCTATCCGCTGCTCGGCATCGGCCGCCCGCAGTCGCGGCTCTCCGCGCAGCAGGTGGCGGAGCGCTGTGTGATGATGATGCTTAACGAAGCGGCGCGCTGCTTTGATGAGCAGATTATCCGGAGCGCGCGCGATGGCGATATCGGCGCCGTCTTTGGTATAGGGTTTCCGCCATTTCTTGGCGGCCCGTTCCGGTATATGGATACTATCGGCGCGGGTGAAGTTGCCGCGATCCTGCAGCGCCTGGCCGCCCAGTTCGGCCCACGTTTTACACCCTGTGACACTTTATTACGCATGGCTGAACAGGGGACCACCTTTTGGCCAGCGGATGAACGGCTGACCTAAGTTGTGGTCAAAGAAGGTAAATCCGGCTGCGGACGACGCTGTTGATTGGCTGTTTTGTAAACAATGATTGACTATACTTACGCCATTGAGGTAAAAAACAGCGTTTCATTCGTGGAATGGATCAGGCACAATGCCCGGCCACCGGGTCACCTGCGTATTGTCTTCGCAGGCCAAACTACGGTGCTTCTGGTTAACAAAAGCGGTGCAATATGCAAGTTTTTATTATGCGTCACGGCGACGCTGCCCTCGATGCAGCCAGTGACTCGGTTCGTCCATTAACCGTATGCGGTTGTGATGAGTCTCGTCAGATGGCAACCTGGCTGAAAGGTCAAAAAGTGGATATTGAGCGCGTTCTTGTCAGTCCCTATCTGCGTGCGGAACAGACGCTGGATATTGTTGGGGAGTGCATGAACCTGCCGAAACATGTCGACGTGATGCCGGAGCTCACGCCGTGCGGTGATGTGGGAATGGTGAGCGCCTATCTGCAGGCGCTGGCGAATGAAGGCGTGGCGACGGCGCTGGTTGTCTCCCACCTGCCGCTGGTGGGGTATCTGGTCTCAGAGCTGTGTCCGGGGGAAACGCCCCCGATGTTCACCACCTCGGCTATCGCCTGCGTGACGCTGGATGCCGACGGCAAAGGTGAGTTCCTCTGGCAAAAAAGCCCCTGCAACCTCAAGATGGCCAACGCCATCTGACGGCCCCCCGGAGCCCGCCGTTACGGCAGCTCCGGCGGTTGCCACTCCTCGACCTCAATCAATATCAGCAGTGCGGCGTCACCGCCGTACTCTTTTGGTGCCTGGTGAAACGCCATAATATGCGGATGTTGCGCCAGCCACAGCGGGGTTTGCTGTTTGAGGATGTGTTTCCCGTGCCCGTGCATCACGCAGGCGCAAAACACATGCTCGCGGCGGCAGGCGGCAATTAGCGCGCCCAGTTCCTGTTTGGCCTGCTGCTGGGTAAGCCCATGCAGATCGAGGAACAGCTCAGGCGAATAATCTCCACGGCGCAGCTTTTTCAGCTCGAAATGGCTGACGTCGGGGCGGACATATTTCGTCGAGCCTTCGGTATTCAGTAGCGGTTGAAACTCATCGGAAAAATAGTGGCTGTTATCGACCTGTTCCTGCAGCAAACGCTTAGGAGCAACCTCGGTAATTTTCTTGCGCTGCGGGCGGTGAACAATAGTGTCCTGTTTGATCTTCCGCGTGCCGGTCATCAGCTGACGGAACAGCGCCTGATCCTCCTCGCTAAGCGATGTCTTCTTTTTCATTGTCCGCTCTCATTCATACTTTGCGCTAGTTTACCCGACTCAATATCCCTTCGGGCAAGGAAAACCTGTTTTTTCCCCCGCCCCTTATCGCAAGAATGCTGATTTATCGCCGTCTTCATGGCACACTAGCCGCCGAATTTATAGCAGAGTGTGCCCTGGAGGATGTCGTGGATAAAATTTTTGTTGATGAGGCAGTCAATGAGCTGCATACCATTCAGGACATGCTGCGCTGGGCGGTAAGCCGTTTCAGCGCTGCTAATATCTGGTACGGTCACGGGACTGATAACCCGTGGGACGAGGCGGTACAGCTGGTGCTGCCTTCACTGTATCTGCCGCTGGATATCCCGGAAGACATGCGCACTGCGCGCCTGACCTCCAGCGAGAAACACCGCATTGTAGAGCGGGTGATTCGCCGCGTGAACGAGCGTATTCCCGTCGCCTATCTGACCAACAAAGCATGGTTCTGCGGGCATGAGTTTTACGTTGATGAGCGGGTGCTGGTGCCGCGCTCCCCGATTGGCGAACTGATCAATAACCAGTTTGCCGGACTGATTAACCATAAGCCGCAGCACATCCTTGATATGTGCACCGGTAGCGGCTGCATTGCCATCGCCTGCGCCTATGCCTTCCCGGAAGCGGAAGTCGATGCGGTAGATATCTCCCCGGACGCGCTGGCCGTCGCCGAGCACAACGTTGAGTCCCACGGCCTGATCCATCACGTTACGCCGATCCGTTCCGATCTGTTCCGCGATCTGCCGAAGCTGCAGTACGATCTGATCGTCACCAATCCGCCGTATGTCGATGAAGAGGACATGGCCGATCTGCCGGAAGAGTATGAGCATGAGCCGGTGCTGGGGCTGGCCTCCGGAAGCGACGGCCTGAAGTTAACGCGCCGTATCCTCGGCAACGCGCCGGATTATCTCAGCGACGACGGGATTCTGATTTGTGAAGTCGGTAACAGCATGGTACATCTGATGGAGCAGTATCCGGATGTGCCGTTTACCTGGCTTGAGTTTGATAACGGCGGCGACGGGGTCTTTATGCTGACCAAACAGCAGCTGATTGACGCCCGTGCGCACTTCGGTATTTATAAAGACTAAAAAAACAACACGCCAACATAACGAAAAAGATTGGAGCCGTGATGGCAGGAAATACAATTGGACAACTCTTTCGCGTCACTACCTTCGGCGAATCGCACGGTCTGGCGCTGGGCTGCATCGTTGACGGCGTGCCGCCGGGCATCCCGCTGACCGAAGCCGACCTGCAGCACGACCTCGATCGTCGTCGCCCGGGTACCTCGCGTTACACCACGCAGCGTCGCGAGCCGGATCAGGTCAAAATCCTCTCCGGCGTCTTCGAAGGCGTTACCACCGGGACCAGTATCGGTCTGCTGATTGAGAACACCGATCAGCGTTCGCAGGATTACGGCGCGATCAAAGATCTGTTCCGTCCGGGCCACGCCGATTACACCTACGAGCAAAAGTATGGTCTGCGCGACTATCGCGGCGGCGGTCGTTCTTCTGCGCGCGAAACCGCGATGCGCGTAGCGGCCGGGGCGATTGCCAAAAAATACCTTGCCGCGAAGTTCGGCATCGTCATTCGCGGCTGCCTGACGCAGATGGGCGATATTCCGCTGGCCATCAAAGATTGGGATCAGGTTGAGCAGAACCCCTTCTTCTGCCCGGACCCGGATAAAATCGACGCCCTGGATGAACTGATGCGCGGCCTGAAAAAAGAGGGCGACTCCATTGGCGCGAAAGTGACGGTAGTGGCTGACGGCGTACCGCCAGGCCTCGGCGAGCCGGTCTTCGACCGCCTGGATGCCGATATCGCCCACGCGCTGATGAGCATCAACGCCGTGAAAGGGGTGGAAATTGGCGACGGCTTCGAGGTGGTGAAGCTGCGCGGCAGCGAAAACCGCGATGAGATCACCAAAGCCGGGTTCCAGAGCAACCACGCCGGCGGCATTCTTGGCGGCATCAGCAGCGGGCAGCAGATCGTTGCCAACATCGCGCTGAAGCCTACCTCCAGTATTACCGTTCCCGGTCATACGATTAACCGCTTTGGCGAAGAAGTGGAGATGATCACCAAAGGGCGTCACGATCCGTGCGTCGGCATCCGCGCCGTACCGATCGCTGAGGCGATGCTGGCGATCGTTCTGATGGATCACTTTATGCGTCAGCGCGCGCAGAATGGCGACGTGACGACGACAATTCCACGCTGGTAACCATGAAAAACACCGTTATCGCACTGCTTGCGCTGTTGGCCAGCGCCGGTAGCCTGGCCGCCACGCCATGGCAGAAAATAACCCAACCGATCGGCGGCAGCGCCCAGTCAATCGGCGCGTTTTCCAATGGCTGTATCGTTGGCGCCGAGGCGCTCCCCCTGAGTGCCCCCGGCTATCAGGTGATGCGTACCGATCAGCGTCGCTACTTCGGTCATCCGGATCTGGTTCAGTTTATTCAGCGCCTGAGTAATCAGGTGCACAATAAAGGTATGGGAACCGTGCTGATTGGCGACATGGGGATGCCGGCGGGCGGGCGCTTTAACGGCGGGCACGCCAGCCACCAGACGGGCCTCGATGTCGATATCTTCCTTCAGCTGCCGCAAACGCGCTGGACATCGTCCCAGCTGTTGAAGCCGCAGGCGCTGGACCTGGTCGCCAGCGATGGCAAGCATGTGGTGCCGTCGCTATGGAGCCCGCAAATCAGCCAGCTAATCAAGCTGGCGGCGGAAGATAGCGAAGTTACCCGCATCTTCGTCAACCCGGCGATTAAACAGCAGCTGTGCCTGGACGCGGGCAGCGACCGCCAGTGGTTGCGTAAAGTCCGTCCCTGGTTCCAGCATCGCGCTCATATGCACGTCCGACTGCGTTGCCCGGCGGGAAGTCTGGAGTGCGAGGATCAGGCGCCGCCGCCGCCCGGCGATGGCTGCGGAGCGGAGCTGCAGAGCTGGTTCGAACCACCTAAACCCGGGTCTACCCCCCCTGTGAAGAAGACGCCGCCGCCGCTGCCGCCTTCCTGCCAGGCGCTACTGGATGAGCATGTGCTGTAATGGATAGTTTTATCGAGTTGTTTGCCGTATCGCCGCAGGTGCTGGTGGTACTCTTCTTTGTCGCCATCCTGGCCGGTTTTATTGACTCACTGGCGGGAGGCGGGGGCTTATTGACTGTCCCTGCGCTGATGGCGGCCGGCATGCCGCCAGCCCAGGCGCTGGCGACCAATAAGCTGCAGGCCTGCGGCGGGTCGCTATCGGCGACCCTCTATTTTGTCCGCCGCAAGGTGGTTAATCTGGCCGATCAGAAGCTGAATATTCTGATGACCTTTATCGGCTCAACCGCCGGAGCGCTGCTGGTGCAGCACGTGCAATCCGATATTCTGAAGCAGATCCTGCCGTTGCTGGTGATTGGCATCGGCCTTTATTTCCTGCTGATGCCGAAACTGGGCGAAGCCGACCGGCAGCGTCGGCTTTACGGTCTGCCGTTTGCGCTGGTCGCCGGCGGTAGCGTAGGGTTTTACGATGGCTTTTTCGGCCCTGGCGCCGGTTCGTTTTACGCCCTGGCTTTTGTCACTCTGGCCGGGTTTAACCTTGCCAAGTCGACGGCCCATGCCAAGCTGCTGAACGCCACCTCAAACGTCGGCGGCCTGCTGCTGTTTATCATCGGTGGAAAGGTTATCTGGGCCACCGGCTTTGTGATGATGGCCGGCCAGTTTATTGGCGCCCGCGCCGGGTCCCGGCTGGTGCTGAGTAAAGGGCAGTCGCTGATCCGGCCGATGATCGTTATCGTCTCGGCGGTGATGAGCGCGAAACTTCTTTATGACAGCCACGGGGCTGAGATTTTGCAGTGGTTGGGAATTCATTAATGCAACAGCAACACCATTATCAGCAGCTGATAGACCTTTTCGACAGCTGCTTTGCCGAAGAATTTAATACCCGCCTGATTAAAGGCGACGATGAGCCGATCTACCTTCCGGCTGACGATGAAACGCCCTATCACCGTATCGTGTTTGCGCACGGATTTTTTGCCAGCGCCCTGCACGAGATCTCTCACTGGTGTGTCGCCGGCAAGGCGCGTCGCGAACAAGTAGATTTTGGCTACTGGTACTGCCCGGACGGCCGCGATGCGATGACCCAAAGCCAGTTTGAGGATGTCGAGGTGAAACCGCAGGCCTTTGAGTGGCTGTTCTGCGTGGCGGCGGGATTTCCGTTTAACGTCAGCTGTGACAATCTGGAAGGGGATGTTGAGCCCGATCGCATCGCCTTCCAGCGCCGGGTGCATGCTCGGGTGATGGCTTTACTTGAACAAGGGATCCCCGAACGTCCGGCGCGCTTTATTCGCGCATTACAACACTATTATCAAACGCCGCCATTGACGGCGGAACACTTTCCGTGGCCGGAAGACCTGCACTAAGGCCACACATTACATGACAAGAGGTAAGATGATGATCGCGGAGTTTGAATCACGCATTCTGGCGCTGATTGACAACATGGTAGACCACGCCAGTGATGATGAACTGTTTGCCGGCGGTTATCTGCGCGGCCACCTGACGCTGGCGGTGGCTGAGCTGGAAGGTGAGGGCGAGCATTCTGCTGACGCGGTACACAGCAGAGTTAGCCAGAGCCTGGAGAAAGCCATCAGCGCTGGCGAACTGTCGCCGCCGGACCAAATTCTGGTGCAGGGGATGTGGCATAACCTGTATCAACAGGCGAAAAATCAGGCCTGAGCCATGTTGTAGCCCGGGTCAGGCGTCAGCCGTACCCGGGAAATTGCCTGCCCTCATGGTTTTATTTCACCGCTTTTCCCTTCAGCAGTTTTCTCACCCACAGCCGATTCGGATTCAGCGCCGCCAGGGTGTCGCTATCCAGCGGCAGCGGTTCCGCGCTCATTTGCGCCGCCAGCAGCTCAGCGCTTAACGGCGCGGTGCAAAGCCCGCGCGACCCGAGCGCGCCAAGCATAAACAGGTTGCGACAGACCGGCGCGCTATCGGCGATATCCGGTTGTTCGTGGAGGCTGGCGTATTGCGTCAATGTTGCCGCGTAGTCCGGCACGTTGCCGACCATCGGTAGATGATCGCGGGTGGCGCAGCGCACGCCGCAGCGAGCGTCGTTGGCGCTGATATCCACGTCCTGTGGCCACTCCGCGCCCGGGAAGCAGTCGATCAGCCGTTGCCGGTTGTGCTGCTGATCTTCTTCGCTGAAGGTGGTGTCGGTTTTCCCGCGGTGGTAGCTGGCGCCAATGCAGTGCTGCTGATTTTGCGGATTCTGTGGCGTCAGGTAGCCGTCGTAGCACAGCACCTGGCGCAGGGCGGCAAGCCGCGAGGTGGTGGGAATATGGCTGACCTGGCCGCCAACCGGGTAGACCGGCAGTTGGGCTGTTTGCGCAAAACCAGTGATGCGGTGGCCGTTCGCCAGAACCACCGCCTGATGATAGCGCTGCTGATTGAGCAGCCAGCCATCGCCCTCCGCGCTGAGCGTTTCGACGGGATAACCATAGTGCACGTGCAGTCCGCGCGTGGCCGCCAGCGCCAGCAGCTCGGCGGTGAGCTGCTGCGGGCACAGCCAGCCGCCGGCCGGATAGGTGATGCCGCCGCAGCCGGTATCGACGCCGGTCAGCCCGGCAACCTGTTCCGCCGTCACCGCGCAGGCGATGTCCGGGGGTAAATTCAGCGCCAGCATCTGGGCGATTTTATGCGCGCTTTTCTCATCCCAGCCGAGCTGGGTAACACCGCACCATTGGTGATCGAACATCACCGGCAGCGCGTCATACATTCGGCGGGCGAAGGTAAACGCGGCCGGAAAAAAGCGTGCCAGCGCCGGATCGTGCTGACTTAACAGCGGATACAGCGCGCCCTGGCGATTGCCGGAGGCGCCCTGCGCTGGAGCCTCATCGGCGCAGTAAAGGGTCACCTGCCAGCCGCGGCGCAGCAGCGCCAGAGAGAGCAGGGCGCTGGCGATCCCGCCGCCGATGATGGCCGCCTCGCGGGCATCGCTGCTACTGCGAGCGAACCAGGGGGCGCGCGCAGGAAAGCTCAGCGTTTGCGCCATCTCGCCGGTCAGCATCTCCCGCTTGCGGCCGAAGCCTTTGCTTTTACGCATGGTAAAGCCGGCCTCCTGCAGGCCACGGCGGACAAAACCGGCGGAGGTAAAGGTGGCCAGCGTCCCGCCGGGTCGCGCCAGGCGCGCCATGGCGCTGAACAGATCCTGAGTCCACATGTCGGGATTTTTCGCCGGGGCAAAGCCGTCAAGAAACCAGGCGTCCACCTGCTGGTTCAGCGAATCATCCAGCTCCCTGGTCAGCTCATTGATATCGCCAAACCACAGATCGAGCGTCACCCGCCCGCCGTCGAGCAGCAGACGATGGCACCCGCCGAAGGCCGACGGCCATTGCGCCTGCAGCTGCTGCGCCCACGGAGCCAGCTCTGGCCAGCGCTGGTGCGCCAGGCGGAGATCCTCAGCCTTCAGCGGATATTTTTCAAAACTGATGAAATGTAACCTTTGCAAGGTAACGTCCGGGTTATCACGAACAAAAACGTCAAACGCCTGCCAGAGGGTGAGGAAATTGAGCCCGGTGCCGAAGCCGCTCTCCGCGACGATCATCAGCGGGCGAGGGTGGCTGGGGAAGCGCTCCGGCAGGCGATTTCCGCCGAGAAAAACGTAGCGAGTCTCTTCCAGACCGTTGTCATTGGAAAAGTAAACATCGTCGAAATCTCGGGAAACAGGTGTACCCTCAGCGTTGAATTCCAGGTTGGCGGGTTGTATGGCGTTTTGTTTCACGTAAGTTACTCGAATCACAAGGCGTAGCACGATCTTAACGATGTGTGCCTGAGGGCGCAAATTTATACACAAAATGTCTGATCGGACTTGTTCGGCGTACAAGTGTACGCTATTGTGCGACACGAAACTTAAAATAGTGCGACTTACAGAGGTATTTAATGAAACGTGCAGTGATTACTGGCTTGGGCATCGTTTCCAGCATCGGTAATAACCAGCAGGAAGTCCTGGCATCTCTGCGTGAAGGACGTTCAGGGATCACTTTCTCTCAGGAGCTTAAAGATTCAGGGATGCGCAGCCACGTATGGGGCAACGTCAAACTGGATACCACTGGCCTCATTGACCGCAAAGTAGTGCGCTTTATGAGCGACGCCTCCATCTATGCTTACCTGTCCATGGAACAGGCTGTTGCCGACGCAGGTCTGGCGCCTGAAGCATATCAGAATAACCCGCGTGTCGGCCTGATCGCAGGCTCCGGCGGCGGTTCCCCGAAATTCCAGGTCTTCGGCGCCGATGCCATGCGTAGCCCGCGTGGTCTGAAAGCCGTGGGCCCGTATGTGGTCACCAAAGCGATGGCTTCCGGCGTTTCCGCCTGCCTCGCTACGCCGTTCAAAATTCACGGCGTTAACTACTCCATCAGCTCGGCCTGCGCCACTTCCGCCCACTGTATTGGTAACGCGGTAGAGCAGATCCAGCTGGGCAAACAGGACATCGTCTTTGCCGGCGGCGGCGAAGAGCTGTGCTGGGAAATGGCCTGCGAATTCGACGCCATGGGCGCGCTGTCCACTAAATACAACGACACCCCGGAAAAAGCGTCCCGTACCTATGATGCTAACCGTGACGGCTTCGTTATCGCCGGCGGCGGCGGTATGGTCGTGGTGGAAGAGCTGGAACACGCCCTGGCGCGTGGCGCGCACATCTATGCCGAAATCGTCGGCTATGGCGCGACCTCCGATGGCGCGGACATGGTCGCCCCGTCTGGTGAAGGCGCAGTGCGCTGCATGCAGATGGCGATGCATGGAGTTGATACGCCGATCGACTATCTGAACTCCCACGGTACCTCCACTCCGGTCGGCGACGTGAAAGAGCTGGGCGCCATCCGCGAAGTATTCGGCGACAACAGCCCGGCTATTTCGGCAACTAAAGCGATGACCGGCCACTCGCTGGGCGCGGCGGGCGTACAGGAAGCCATTTACTCCCTGCTGATGCTGGAGCACGGCTTTATCGCGCCGAGCATCAACGTTGAAGAGCTCGACGAGCAGGCTGCCGGCCTGAACATCGTCACCAAACCGACGGACGCTAAGCTGACCACCGTAATGTCCAACAGCTTCGGCTTCGGCGGCACCAACGCCACGCTGGTGATGCGTAAATACAACGCCTAATCAGCATGTGATGCGCAAAGGGGAGCCACCGGCTCCCCTTTTTTGTCATCTTGACAGGGTAAGAGCCCGCAGGCACACTGCTCGCGGATCCATTAGTCTCTCCACTAATGCGTAAGCGTTTAACGTCAACCAACGCGCCTTAACCCTGATAATCAGGTGGAGGGGGCGTGTCGTTTTGCTCGCCTTACTCTGCGAATCTGGAGTAATGCATGTCCGCAGTTACTGAAACAACATCCAATTCTTCGGCGAATTTTTCGCTTTTCCGTATTACGTTTGCCGTCTTTTTGACCTATATGACCGTTGGTTTGCCGCTGCCGGTGATCCCGCTCTTTGTCCATCAGGAGCTGGGGTTTGGCAACACCGTGGTTGGCGTGGCGGTAGGGATCCAGTTCCTTGCCACCGTTCTGACCCGGGGGTACGCCGGGCGCCTGGCAGACCAGTACGGCGCCAAACGTTCCGTCCTGCAGGGGATGCTGGCCTGCGCCCTGGCGGGCGCGGCATGGCTGGCCGCTGCGCTGCTGCCGCTGCCGGTGCTCGCCAGGCTCGGCCTGCTGCTGCTGGGCCGCTTGATCCTCGGGTTTGGCGAAAGCCAGCTGCTGACCGGAAACCTGAGCTGGGGGATGGGCCTGGTGGGTCCGGCCCGTTCCGGCAAAGTGATGTCATGGAACGGCATGGCGATGTACGGCTCGCTGGCGGTGGGCGCCCCGCTGGGATTATTGATCTATAGCCATTTTGGCGTGGCGGTGCTGGCCTGTGTCACCATGGGACTACCGCTCGTCGCCTGGCTTATTAACGGTACCGTGCGCAAAGTGGCGGCCCACGGAGGCGAGCGGCCTTCACTCTGGAGCGTCATCGGCATGATCTGGCGCCCGGGCATTGGCCTGGGCCTGCAGGGTGTCGGCTTTGCGGTGATCGGCACCTTCGTCTCCCTCTATTTCGCCAGCCATAGCTGGCCAATGGCCGGCTTTACCCTGACGGCGTTTGGTGGCGCCTTTGTGCTGATGCGAGTGCTGTTCGGCTGGATGCCGGATCGGTTTGGCGGCGTTAAGGTGGCGATGGTCTCGCTGCTGATAGAGGCGGTTGGTCTGACGCTGCTGGGACTGGCGCCGAATGCCTGGCTGGCGCTGGCCGGTGCGGCGCTGACCGGGTGCGGCTGTTCGCTTATTTTCCCCTCACTTGGCGTGGAAGTAGTGAAGCGCGTCCCGGCGCAGGTGCGCGGCACCGCGCTCGGCGGCTATGCGGCCTTTCAGGACATCTCCTATGGCCTGACCGGGCCGCTGACCGGCCTGCTGGCGACCTCGCTGGGCTACTCGTCGGTGTTCCTTGCCGGCGCCCTCTGCGCGGCGCTGGGGATCCTCGTCACCCTTATCTCATTTCGCCGCTAGGTTATTGTCCGGCCTGAAAACGCTGTAGGAAACACCGCGGCGTTTGGCATGAAAGGGAGCCGTAAACGCCGCTGGTGGCTGCTGGGCTACAGCAGGAGCCACAGCACAAGGAGCAGGACAACCGCGCCCAGCGCCAGCTGCCACGGCTTAGCGCTCCACGTCCGCCTGGCGACTGGCTCCTCCTGCGGGATGGCCAGCGTCTCCTGGGCGCGGGCCACCCGCAGCACAAACACCTTGTTCAGCAGCGCCAGGATTTGCGCCGGGCTCAGCGTGGTCTGCGGCGTGACCTGCCAGCTGCGACTGGCAAAGTCGACAATTTTCTGCCACTCCGCGGCCTCCAGCGGCTGCTTGAGCGCTCCCTGCAGCGAGGTGAGCGTCGGCGCGCTTTGCGCACTCAGCGTTTGCCGCGCCTGCAGCCAGTACGAAAGCGGCAGGAAGTGCGTCGCCGGGATCAGCTCCCCGGACTTGACGCCGCAAAGCTCCAGCATGGATTGCCAAATCAGCTTGCTTGGTTCGCCGGTGGCGGCCGCCAGCTTAGTCACCAGCTGATTGAGCGTATTATGCTCGGCTGGCAACAGCGGGCGCAGGGTCGGCGGGCGCTGCTGCGGCTGCGGGATCGACAGCTGGCCATGCTGCAGCAGATGCAGAATGGTCTCCAGCTGCGTCTGGCTAAGGGCATGCAGCGCCGTTTGCCCATAATGCTGACGAATATAATCGCTCACCGCCTGGCGGTTATTGCCCTGACCGAGCAGATCGCTGAGCTGCGCTAAGGTCTGGCGATGATGATGATTATCCTGAGCGGCGGCTAAGCGCTGGTTGAGACTGGCCTCCGCGGCGCTGAAATGGCAGGCCAGCAGGGGCGAGTCGCCTTTCAGTCCGAGGTCATGTTTGACGCAGGCCCACACTTCCGCGTTCTGCTGCGAGGTCAGCGCCACCAGGCGCGTGATCAGTCGCTCCAGAACGGTGCGTTGCTGCATGGAAAGCGAAGGTTCGCCGGTGGCGGCAGTGCCTGATGGGCCTCGCCCTGGAGGACGGTCTGGCATATCAGCAAGGGGGTGCGTCATGATTCATCCTTTCGATATCGCGGTGCTGGAACCAGGTGATGAGTATGCCTGGCGGCCAGATTATGGCACACTTCCCCAGTTAACTCTCGTTCTCAGACAGGTACTGAACTGTGAAAATCCTCGTTGATGAAAATATGCCCTATGCCCGTGAGCTTTTTAGCCGTTTAGGCGACGTGCAGGCGATCCCAGGCCGTCCGGTCCCGGCCGATGCCCTGACCGATGCGGATGCCCTAATGGTGCGCTCGGTCACCCGGGTCAATGAAGCATTGCTCGCCGGCAAGGCCATTAAGTTCGTCGGTACCGCTACCGCCGGCACCGATCACGTCGATCAGGCGTGGCTGCAGCAGGCGGGGATTGGTTTCTCTGCGGCGCCCGGCTGTAACGCCATTGCGGTGGTAGAGTACGTCTTTTCATCGCTGCTGATGCTGGCTGAACGCGACGGCTTTGCGCTGCGCGATCGCACCGTCGGGATCGTCGGCGTCGGTAACGTTGGCGGGCGACTGCAAAAGCGCCTGGAAGCGTTAGGGATCAAAACTCTGCTCTGCGACCCACCGCGCGCCGATCGCGGCGACGAAGGTGACTTCCGCTCCCTCGAGGCGCTGGTCCAGGAAGCCGATGTCGTCACCTTCCATACGCCGCTGTATAAAGAAGGGCAATATAAAACCCTGCATCTGGCGGATGAGTCGCTGATAAGCCGCCTGAAGCCCGGAACGATTTTGATCAACGCCTGCCGCGGGCCGGTGGTCGATAACGCCGCACTGCTAAAGCGGCTGGAAGCTGGTCAGCCGCTGAGTGTGGTATTGGACGTCTGGGAGCCGGAGCCGGATCTAAACGTTGAGCTTCTCAAGCGAGTGGATATCGGTACCGCGCATATCGCCGGCTACACCCTCGAAGGGAAAGCGCGCGGGACGACGCAGGTTTTTGAAGCCTACAGCGCCTTTATCGGCCATCCGCAGCAGGTAGCGCTGGACACTCTGCTGCCGGCGCCGGAATTTGGCCGCATTACCCTGCATGGACCGCTCGATCAGCCGACGCTGAAAAGACTGGTCCACTTGGTGTATGATGTGCGCCGCGATGATGCGCCGCTGCGGAAGGTGGCCGGCGTCGCCGGTGAATTCGACAAGCTGCGTAAAAATTATCAGGAACGTCGCGAATGGTCTTCGCTGTATGTGCAGTGCAGCGATGAGCAGGCGGCGACGCTGTTGCGCCAGCTCGGTTTTAACGCCGTGCATCATCCTGTTCGTTAATGTCTTCTTAATGCCCCTGCCGGATACTCCGGCGGGGCCGCTTTATTTCTGGAGTTAACCACCATGTCTGAAGGCTGGAATATTGCCGTACTGGGCGCAACGGGCGCCGTAGGCGAAGCCCTGCTCGAAACTCTTGCTGAACGCCAGTTCCCGGTAGGAGAGATTTTTGCTCTGGCGCGCAACGACAGCGCGGGCGAACATCTGCGTTTTGGTGGCAAGTCGGTGATCGTCAAAGACGCCGCCGAATTTGACTGGACCCAGGCCCAGCTGGCTTTCTTCGCCGCCGGCGTCGAAGCCAGTGCAGCGTATGTCGAAGAAGCGACCAACGCCGGGTGTCTGGTTATCGATCTCAGCGGCCTGTTTGCGCTGGAGCCGGACGTACCGCTGGTGGTGCCGGACGTGAACCCGTTCGTATTAGGCGATTACCGCAACCGCAACCTGATTGCGGTGCCTAATAGCCTGACCAGTCAGCTGTTGACGGCGCTCAAACCGCTGATCGATCAGGGCGGGTTGTCGCGCATTAGCGTCACTAACCTGCTCTCCGCCTCGGGGCAGGGGAAAAAAGCGGTGGATGCGCTGGCGGGTCAGAGCGCTAAGCTGCTGAACGGCATCCCTATCGATGAAGACGATTTCTTTGGTCGCCAGCTGGCGTTCAACATGCTGCCGCTGCTGCCGGATCGTGAAGGTAGCGTGCGCGAAGAGCGCCGGATCGTCGATGAAGCGCGCAAAATTCTTCAGGATGACGGGCTGATGATCTCCGCCAGCGTCGTTCAGTCGCCGGTCTTCTACGGCCATGCGCAGATGGTGAGCTTCGAAGCGATGCGCCCGCTGGCGGCGGAGGAGGCGCGCGACGCTTTTACCCGCGGCGAGGATATCGAACTTTCTGAGGAGGGCGAATTCCCGACCCAGGTTGGCGATGCCTCCGGCAATGCCCGCCTCTCCATCGGCTGCGTGCATAACGATTACGGTATGCCGGAGCAGATCCAGTTCTGGTCGGTAGCGGATAACGTGCGCTTCGGCGGCGCGCTGATGGCGGTGAAGATCGCCGAGAAGCTGATTGAGGAGTACCTGTACTGATGTCTGAGATGGAGCAACAGCCGATCTGTAAAATCGCGCTGGGCATCGAGTACGACGGCAGCAAATATTACGGCTGGCAGCGGCAAAACGAAGTGCGCAGCGTGCAGGAGAAGCTGGAAAAGGCGCTCTCGCAGGTGGCGAACGAACCGATTACCGTCTTTTGCGCCGGCCGCACCGACGCCGGCGTCCATGGCACCGGCCAGGTGGTGCATTTCGAAACCCGGGCGCAGCGGAAAGATGCCGCCTGGACGCTGGGGGTAAATGCGAATTTACCTGGTGACATCGCGGTGCGTTGGGTCAAACATGTACCGGCGGATTTTCACGCCCGGTTCAGCGCCACGGCGCGCCGCTATCGCTACGTCATCTATAATCATCGCCTGCGTCCGGCGGTATTAAGTCATGGCGTGACGCATTTTCACCAGCCGCTCGACGCCGAGCGTATGCAGCGCGCCGCGCAGTGTCTGCTGGGAGAGAATGACTTTACCTCGTTTCGCGCGGTACAGTGCCAGTCGCGTACCCCGTGGCGCAACGTGATGCATATTAACGTTACCCGCTACGGCGCGTATGTGGTGGTGGATATCAAAGCGAATGCCTTTGTACATCATATGGTCAGGAATATTGTAGGCAGCCTGATGGAGGTCGGGGCCGGAAACCAGCCGGAGAGCTGGATGGCAGAACTGCTGGCAGCAAAAGACAGGACGCTCGCTGCGGCAACGGCAAAAGCGGAAGGGTTGTATCTGGTGTCGGTGGATTACCCGGCCCACTATGATTTACCGGTGCTGCCAATGGGCCCGCTGTTTCTGGCGGACTAATAGGGTCATTAAGGGTAAAGACAAACATGGACTTGATTCACTTTTTAATTGATTTCATCCTGCATATTGATGTGCACCTTGCCGAACTGGTTGCCCAGTATGGCGTCTGGGTTTATGCCATTCTGTTTTTGATTCTGTTCTGCGAAACCGGGCTGGTGGTGACGCCATTCCTGCCGGGCGATTCCCTGCTGTTCGTCGCGGGCGCGCTCTCGGCCTTGCCAACCAACGATCTCAATGTCCACCTGATGGTACTGCTGATGGTCATCGCGGCCATCGTCGGCGATGCGGTCAACTACACCATTGGCCGGCTGTTCGGCGAAAAGCTGTTCAGCAATCCGAACTCAAAGATATTCCGTCGCAGCTATCTGGATAAAACCCACAGCTTTTACGAACGTCACGGCGGGAAAACCATTATCCTGGCGCGCTTTGTGCCGATAGTCCGAACCTTCGCGCCGTTTGTGGCGGGAATGGGGCATATGTCCTATCGTCATTTTGCAGCCTATAACGTGGTTGGGGCGCTGCTGTGGGTGCTGCTGTTCACCTATGCCGGCTATCTGTTTGGCGATTTGCCGGTGGTGCAGGAGAACCTGAAGCTGCTGATCGTGGCGATCATCGTGCTTTCCGTCCTGCCGGGCGTGATTGAGATTATTCGCCACAAGCGGGCGGCGGCGAAGCAGGCGAAGTAGTTTAGCCTGTGTTGCGCGTGGCGGTGCAGAGCGTCACGCGCAGCGGTTTGACCACTTTTTTATCCCATGTTCCGGGATGATATGATTTAATGTGCAACATTCATGGTCTGTAAGAGGCAAAAATGGCATTATGCGCCCCTTACGACAAAACTGGCATCGACCAGGTTCAGGCAGAAAGGTTATCAATGAGCTGGATTGAACGAATTAAAAGC